>Ga0207978_100011_pt1 | contig 250905 bp, 235 predicted proteins | sample LakWasM100_LOW12_2_FD_183920 | JGI IMG/M metagenome (GOLD analysis project Ga0207978, IMG submission 183920) | Freshwater sediment methanotrophic microbial communities from Lake Washington under simulated oxygen tension - Sediment Metagenome... | ecosystem: Environmental > Aquatic > Freshwater... | reverse complement strand
CGCAGGCGGAATATACGCTCAATTTAATGAGAGGGGTTACAAAGGTCAGTAATGACGTTTATGACCTGCACATGCTGATTCTATGGATTTGTGTATTCATAGGTATTGGCGTGTTCGGAACTATGTTTTACTCGATTTACCATCATCGTAAATCAAGAGGACATAAAGCGGAGCAGTTTCATGAAAATACCACGGTTGAAATTATTTGGACGATTATCCCGACTTTGATTTTGATCGGTATGGCTATTCCAGCCACCAAGGCCATGATAGAGTTGGATGATGTGCAAGAATCCGAAATGTCTATTAAGGTGACCGGGCATCAATGGAAGTGGGAATATGAATATCTTGATAATGGCATTCACTTTTTCAGCAGCTTGGATGAGGCCAGTAATAAAGTACGCCAAGTGGGCTCAGGTATCGATCCTAGATCCGTTCCCCATTACCTGTTGAATGTTGATAAGCCCTTAGTTATTCCAACTAAAAAGAAAATTCGTTTTGTATTTACTTCGGCAGACGTAATTCATTCATGGTGGGTGCCGGATTTGGGATGGAAAAAAGACACCAATCCCGGCTTTATCAACGAATCATGGACTTCTGTAGATGAGCCGGGTACTTATCGCGGCCAATGTACCGAACTTTGCGGTAAGGATCATGGCTTTATGCCGATTGTGGTCATCGCAATGAACGAACCCGACTACAATACTTGGGTGGAACAGCAAAAAGCGGCGATAGCGGCCGAAGCTGGATCGGCAAGCAAACAGTGGACTAAGGAAGAGTTGATCGCTAAAGGTAAGTCAGTTTACGACACCAACTGTTCATCTTGCCATATGGCGGATGGCGCAGGTTTGGCGGGTACTTTCCCCTCTATAACGGCAAGTAAAGTGGTAACCGGCGATATCAATGCTCAAGTTAAGCTGATGCTGGAAGGAAAAGGCATGATGCCTGCGTTCGGAAAAATATTAAGCCCAGTAGATTTCGCGGCAGTCGTAACATATACCCGTAATGGTTTGGGTAATTCGGTGGGGGATTCTATTCAACCTTCTGCTATCCAGACTCTGCAATCGGCTACACCGGCGGCAGATTAAAAATGAATAAGTCATTGCGTTGTTATCGATCTAATCTTTTTTATAGTTTCAAGAGGTATAAAATATGTCTGCTGTAGTCGCTGAACATGATGACCATCACGATCATCACGAACATGGTCCTGCCAAGGGGCTATTAAGATGGGTTATTACCACCAATCATAAAGATATTGGCACGTTATATTTGCTGTTTGCGCTGGCGATGTTTTTTGTCGGCGGCACTATGGCAATGATTATTCGCGCCGAATTATTCGAACCGGGCATGCAGTTTGTTAATCCCCAGTTCTTTAATTCAATGACCACGATGCACGCCTTGGTTATGGTATTCGGTGCAGTTATGCCGGCCTTCGTCGGCTTAGCCAACTGGATGATTCCAATGATGATTGGCGCGCCGGATATGGCATTGCCGCGCATGAATAACATGAGTTTCTGGTTGCTTGTTGCCGGTGTTTTGTTGTTGGCCAGCACTTTATTCATGGAAGGCGGCGCACCAGCCGGTGGTTGGACGTTGTATCCGCCGCTAGTATTGCAAACCGGTAAGGCATTGCCTTTCGCGATTTTCTCGGTGCATTTGCTGGGTATCTCGTCAATCATGGGTGCGATTAACATCATTGCAACTATTTTCAATATGCGCGCCCCCGGCATGACTTTGATGAAAATGCCGATGTTTGTCTGGACTTGGCTGATTACAGCTTTCCTGTTAATTGCCATCATGCCTGTTTTTGCTGGCGCGGTAACCATGTTGTTGACCGACAAGTTCTTCAATACCAGCTTTTTTGATGCTGCCGGCGGTGGTGATCCTGTTCTGTATCAACATATTTTCTGGTTCTTTGGACACCCTGAAGTTTATGTAATGATTCTGCCTACCTTCGGCGTGGCATCTACCATCATCCCGGTATTTGCTCGTAAGCCTTTGTTCGGCTATAGCTCAATGGTTTATGCGACGGCTTCAATTGCGTTTTTGTCATTTATCGTTTGGGCTCACCATATGTTTACAGTGGGCATGCCGATAGCAGGCGAGTTGTATTTCATGTATGCAACCATGCTGATCGCAATTCCTACCGGGGTTAAAGTGTTTAACTGGACTGCGACCATGTGGAAAGGTTCGATGACTTTTGAAACGCCTATGTTGTTTTCGATTGCTTTCGTGGTTTTGTTTACGATGGGTGGCTTCACCGGTTTGATGATGTCTGTCGCGCCGGTCGATTTTCAGTATCATGATACTTATTTTATTGTCGCGCATTTTCATTACACGCTGGTTCCGGCTTCCGTGTTTATATTGATGGCTGCCGGTTATTTTTGGCTGCCTAAATGGACCGGCCATATGTATGATGAAAGAATCGGCCGTTTGCACTTCTGGTTGTCGGTAATCTCGGTAAATGTCTTGTTTTTCCCTCAACATTTCTTAGGGCTTGCCGGGATGCCACGAAGAATTCCCGATTACGCCGTTCAATTTGCGGATTGGAATATGATTTCCAGTATTGGCGGTTTTATATTCGGCGCCAGCCAGCTGTTGTTCCTATATATTGTTATCGATACCATCAAAGGCGGCACCGGCGAAAAGGTGACAGCCGAAGTATGGGAAGATGCCGCCAAGCATAGCTTGGAATGGACTTTGCCATCACCACCGCCGTATCATACTTTTACTACGCCGCCAACAGTTATACCTACTGAGCATATCTAGGGTGTTGCATGTCAGGTTGCTTTTATAAAGCAACCTGCTTAGATAACGTATCAGGTGAAATAATGAATACCAAACAAAAAAATATTTTGACTGCATTGGTTTTGGTCACTGTTGCCGTCACTATTTATGTTTTTGCAGTGATAAGAGCCGTTTCTCAATGAAGGAGCGCGTTACTCAAAAAAACGCTAAGTTAGTTCGGATATTGGTGTTTGTTGTATTGGGAATGTTTGGTTTTGGTTATGCTCTTGTTCCGCTTTATGATGTTTTGTGCGACATAACAGGACTCAACGGCAAGGTCGAATCGTCACCTATTAAGGAAGTTAGCTACGAGGTTGATAAAAGCAGAGAGATCACCGTAGAATTTATGACTGCACTGAATGAGTCAACACCGATGGTGTTCCGCTCAGAAATAAAAAAATTAAAAGTTCATCCGGGCGAATATTATACGGTGAATTTTTATGCGGAAAATAAGACCGATAAGGTAATGGTTGCTCGGGCGATTCCAAGTATTTCGCCCGGAGCGGCTGCTGAATTTTTTAAAAAAACAGAGTGTTTTTGTTTTTCAGAGCAGATATTCAAAGCCCGAGAAGGCAGGATTATGCCGGTGCGTTTTGTTGTTAATCCTGAATTACCCGATAAATATAAAACAATTACACTTGCATATACATTTTTTGATAATACTGAAACATCAGTGAAATGAGAGAGGAAGGTCATGTCTACAAGTAACGAGTATTACATTCCGCATAAAGCTACCTGGCCGGTCATTGGAACTGCCGGTTTGGTGATGATGCTGGCTGGATTTGCGAATTATTTAAACGGTTCGGCGGCCGGTTCGGTCTGGATGTTGTTGGGACTAACGGTATTTATCGTTATGCTTGCAGGGTGGTTCACATTGCAGTCCGGGGAAAGTGAATCGGGCATGTATAGTTCACAGGTGGGTATTTCCTATCGTATGGGCATGATGTGGTTTATCTTTTCGGAAATCATGTTTTTTGCCGTTTTCTTCGGTACGCTTTGGTATACGCGTAATTTATCGGTGCCCTGGCTGGGCGGTGAAGGCGCTCATGCGGCAACCAAAGAGCTATTGTGGCCTTCTTTTGAGGCAGTCTGGCCTACCAATGGCCCTGGTAAAGTCGGTGGCGAATTCGAGCCTATGGGGGCGTGGGGATTGCCTTTCCTGAATACCTTGATTCTGCTGACTAGCGGCGTTTCTTGCACTTGGGCGCATCATGGCTTGCTTGCAAAAAACCGAGATCAGTTAATTAAAGGTTTGGCGGCTACTGTAGGCTTGGGACTCTTGTTCGTGTCATTCCAGGCGTTCGAATATCATGAAGCTTATACCGAGATGGGTTTGACGTTGGGTTCAGGCATTTATGGATCGACCTTCTTCATGCTGACCGGTTTTCACGGTTTCCATGTTTGCGTAGGCGCTATTATTCTGAGCGTTGTTTTATTCCGTAGCTGGAAGGGACATTTCAAACCGGAAAATCATTTCGCTTTTGAAGCCGCCGCTTGGTATTGGCATTTTGTTGACGTGGTATGGTTAGGATTATTTGTATTTGTTTATGTAATTTAGTCTAAACAGCCGTACCAAAAAAAGCGCTGCCTAACAGACAGCGCTTTTTTTTTGTCGGGATGGTTGAGTCGTTTTTATTTGACAGGGACGACTGGTGTTTGGTGCATTCGAGCACCCAGGCCGTGAGGCGTGAACAGGCCGGTTGCGAAAGCTATGAAAATGAAAATGAATAATACGATTGAAAGTGTAATGCGAAAAGTCAGGGCTTTGACTGTTTTTTCGGATTGTTCCTGAGTCTTATGTGTAACGAGATGGAATAGCGCTGAGCCCAGACTGATAATTATCAGGATAAAGGCGATAATAACGATGCTTTTTATAATCATGAATAGGGTGATGTTGATTGGCTAAAGTTTTTGTATTCTCGGTTATTTAGCAGCCTGTGCCAATAGGATAAGGAAAAAAAGCATGATCCCTCGGATACTTCAATGAAGTTTAAAATTATTCCAACGTTAGTTTATTTATGCCTGTTACCGATGTTGATTGCATTGGGAATGTGGCAATTGGATCGTTCAGAACAGAAGCGGGCATTTCTTAAGGTGCAGGAGCAAGCCGTCGCAACTGAAATGCTGCATTTGTCGATAGCAGTTGAAAATGATACGCAGGCACTGAGATACAGAAATGTTGAAGTTACAGGGCGTTACGATGAGGCGCATCAGTTTTTGATAGATAATCAAATCAGCGACGGGAAGGCCGGTTATTTTGTCTTGACGCCATTCATATTGACGGGGGAAAGCAAGGCTGTTTTGGTAAACAGGGGCTGGATTCCTTTAAACCAGGATCGGTCTATTCTTCCTGATTTGCAGATCAATAAGGCGGAAACGATTATTACCGGACGGATTAATAATTTCCCAAGCGTTGGTATAAAATTAGCTGGAGCGGAAATTCCAACGGCGGCTTGGCCATCGGTAGTACAGGTGGTTGATAGTGAAGTTTTAGCTAAAAAATTAGGCTATCCATTATTTCAATTCCAGGTCGAGCTGGCTAAAGAGTTACCTGACGGCTTTAAGCGGGACTGGCATAGGTCAACCATTATGCAGCCCGAACAACATACGGCCTATGCAATTCAATGGTTTGCATTGGCATTGACACTAACGATACTATTTATTTGGTACAGCTTTAAAAACAACGATGCAAAATCAAAAAAATAAAAATCATATATTAATTTTGGTTATCTTTGGGATGTCGGTTATCCCCTTTTTAATTGCTTGGGGTTTAAAAGAACACCCGCAGCTGTTAAAGGGACAAACTAATCATGGACAGTTAATAACGCCGCCATTGACAACCGAGCGTGGCGACCTGAGCGGTTTTGACCGGTTTTCAGCCGATAATATGTCCGAGCTTACCGGGCACTGGCTGCTGGTAAATGTCATTCCAAATGGCGATTGTAATGAGTCGTGTATCGAAGCTATTCATAAAACCAAGCAGTTACGGCTCATGTTGAATAAAGAGTTGACCCGTACCCGTCGAATCGTCATGGTCTTGAAAGACGTCGCGCCGGAAACCGCAGGCAAATGGTGGGAAGATGACAAGACCTTATTAAGAGTTAAGCCCAATGATGCGGTTATCAAGAAAATTGCCGCAATCAGGCAGGGCAATATTCCTGACGGGATGCTTTTGTTAATGGACCCGTTGGGTAATTTAATGATGCAGTATGAACCGGGTTTCGATCCTTACAATGTAAAAAGTGATCTTATGCATCTTTTGCGCATCTCACAAATCGGATAGTGGAAAATAAAATGTTTAGAAAAATAACTCTCTTTAGCGTTGTTTTAGCTTTAATAGTTATCGTAGCAGGTTCATACGTTCGTTTATCGGGAGCAGGGCTGGGCTGTCCTGATTGGCCTGGATGCTATGGGCAGGCCATTGTTAGCGAACAAGCCGATTTTAAAGCACTGGCGACGGAGGCATTTCCAGGTCAGACGCCCGATATTGAAAAAGCTTCGAAGGAAATGAGCCACCGTTATCTGGCGGGAACCTTGGGCCTGACGGTCTTGTTATTGGCGTTGCTTTCGTGGCGCGAACAACAAAGCCGCCTGGCCGTCGTTACGGCCGCATTGGGTCTGGTAGTTTTAGTGGGATTGCAGGCGGCTTTAGGCATGTGGGCCGTAAAATTGCACGTTATGCCGATTATTGTAACCGGCCATTTGTTGTTGGCCATGATGACGTTTTGGTTGTTGTACTGGTTATATCTTCGGGTTAATCCAAGAATTTTGAGATTAGCTGCACGTAGCAATGGTCTGGTCGTATTTGCCTGGTTTGCAATGGCGGTGTTGTTTTTAGAGATTGTTTTGGGCGGCTGGGTTAGCGCTAACTATGCCGCTTTAGCCTGTTCCGGGTTTCCTCAATGCAATGGCTCATGGTGGCCTACAGCGGATTATCAAACGGCGCTGAATTTATTTAACGGCTTAAGCACAGGATATACCGGCGTCGTAGCATTCGATGCGCAAGTTGCCGCAAATTGGCTGCATAGGGTCGGTGCGCTGGTTAGTTTTATTGTGCTGACGTTGTTGATGTTGAATGCAACATCGGCGCATCATCCAAAACCGGTCAGGCGAGCAGGTTTATGGCTAAGTGTGCTGCTGCTGGCGCAGGTCGGCTCAGGCATTATCGGCATTAAACTCGGCGAGCCTTTATGGGCGGCGCTGCTTCATAATGCTTTTGCAGCATTGTTAATGTTGCCGCTGATTGCCATCAGCTTTTACAGCCGGCATGCTTATGCTGAAGAGCTAAAGCCTGTCGAAGAAATTGAATACCCTGTTATTACGTCAACGGAAGAAGCTTATGCGGCAGCGGAACCCGAATCGCTATACCTGCGCCTTAAAACCCAGTTAAAGCGCACCCGTTCCGGGCTTAGCGGGGTTTTGGCGCATATTCCGCTGGGTCGACAAGAAATTGACGAGGATTTACTGGAAGAAATTGAAGCCAGTTTGTTAATGGCTGATATAGGTGTTGAGGCGACCACGGAAATCATCAAGCGATTGACGGAAAGTGTTGAGCGGCGCCAGCTCAATGACGGTGAGGCGTTATCGGCCGCTTTAAAGCAGGAATTGCTGAGCATGCTTCAGCCCTGTAGCCTGAATTTGCATATCCCAAAGCAGGATAAACCTTTTGTTATCCTGGTTGTCGGCGTCAATGGCGCGGGCAAAACCACAACTATCGGTAAGCTGGCCAAGCGCTTGCAGGCACAAGGCCATAGCGTTATGTTAGCCGCCGGGGATACGTTTAGAGCTGCGGCTGTCGAACAATTGCAAACCTGGGGGGAGCGTAATAACATTCATGTGGTCGCTCAGCATACCGGGGCCGATTCGGCATCGGTGATTTATGATGGCGTTCAATCGGCGCAGGCCAAAGGTATCGATGTGTTGATTGCCGACACGGCCGGACGCTTGCATACCAAATCCAACCTGATGGATGAATTGAAAAAGGTAAAACGGATTATGAGTAAGCTGGATGAAACAGCGCCTCATGAAGTGTTGCTGGTGCTGGATGCCGGCACCGGGCAAAATGCCCTGTCGCAGGCAAAACTGTTTAACGAAACTGTGGCATTGACAGGCTTGGTTCTAACCAAACTTGATGGTACCGCAAAAGGCGGTGTCATTTTCGCGCTGGCCAAACAGTTCGGAATCCCGATTCGTTTTATAGGAATAGGCGAAGGGATTGATGATCTGCAGGATTTCGATGCAGATACTTTTGTAAATGCATTGTTTGTTAAAGACTAAAGAGGCCTATGTTAAAGTTTGATAATGTCAGTATGAGGTATCCTGGCGCAGGCGACGTGTTACGTAATGTCAGTTTTCATCTGGAACGCGGTGAAATGGCTTTTCTGACCGGGCATTCAGGGGCAGGAAAAAGCACATTATTGAAATTGATTGCGGTTATTGAGCGTTGCAGCCGGGGGCGGGTTTTATTGGACGGTCAAGATCTCAATCAGGCTAAGGATAGACAGGTACCCTTCATACGCCGGAAAGTGGGATTGATCTTTCAGGACTACAAACTGCTACAGGATAGAACGGTTTTCGATAATGTCGCGTTGCCGTTAGTGATAGCGGGCTACGGACACCACGAAGTGTCCCGAAGGGTGAGAGCATCATTGGATAAAGTCGGCCTATTGGGCAAAGAAAGAAAATATCCCGCGGTGTTGTCCGGAGGCGAGCAGCAGCGGGTCGGGATTGCACGGGCGGTGGTCAATAAGCCGCCGATGATTTTGGCGGATGAGCCGACCGGAAATCTCGATCCGGAACTGTCTGCCGAGATAATGCATTTGTTCGAACAGTTCCAACAGGTTGGCGTCACCATCTTGATTGCCTCGCATGATATTTCATTGATTGCCCAAATGAATCATCGGATCTTAAAGCTGGATCACGGCCAACTGGTTGCAAGTTAAATGATGAAACACGTTAATAAAAAATCGGTTAAGCAGGAACCGCGCTGGCAAACCAAAACTTCCGGCGGTAATTTTGTCGATAAGTTTCATGCTTATCGGAATCTTCATGCGCATGCGTTGTTTTCAAGTCTTGGACGATTAGTCGCATCACGCTTTTCTTCTGCAATGACAATCATTGTTTTGGCGATTGCCATTTCACTCGCCAGCGGCTTTTATATTTTTGTAGCGAACCTTCAGCAGTTGGCGGGTAATTTGGAAGCCAGCAATCAAATCTCGTTATTTCTTAAAGACGACATTTCAGAGGCGAGGGCAACCAAATTTGCGGGTATCATCAGGCAAAATCCCGATATTCAGGACGTTAAATTAATTACCAAGGAGCAGGCGCTCGCAGAGTTTCAGTCATACAGCGGATTCGGTGAAGCGGTAAAAGCCCTGGAAAAAAATCCGCTACCGATTGTCATTCAGGTATTACCCAAAAATTCATTTGAAAACGAACAGGCGCTTGAGGTTTTGCTTGATGATTTTAAGCGCTCGGCGGAAGTGGATTTTGCCCAGATGGATATGCAATGGGTCAAACGTCTACAGTCTATTATGGAAGTGGCAAGGTGCGGCGTTATTTTATTAAGTTTGTTGCTGGGTGCGGGAGTGCTGTTTATTACAGCCAATACCATACGATTGGAGTTGCATACCCGTCGCGATGAAGTTGTGATCGCAAAACTGGTCGGTGCGACCAACGGTTTCATACACAGGCCGTTTTTGTACAGCGGTTTTTGGATCGGCTTTTTTTCCGGGGTGGCCGCATGGTTTATAGTGACAATCATCATGCTGATTTTAAAACAACCTGTCGAAAAGCTTTCCAGGCTTTACGATGACGCTTTCCATGTATTGTTTTTCGGTTTTACTGAAACGTTGGCATTGTTGTTTATCTCGTCCGTACTGGGTGTGGTGGGTTCATGGATAGTGCTGCATTTCCAATTGAGGCAATTAAAACCTGAGTAGAAAATTATTAGCACTCTTTCTTGCAGAGTGCTAGAATTCCAAAAAAAGTTTTTTACCTGGGAGTCGCAATGAGTAACGCATTAGCTTTACCTATTAATTTATCGGTCGGAACATTTGACGCCTATCTAAATGTCGTCAGGCAAATGCCTAAATTGACAGTGGAGCAGGAACGTGAGTTGGCCTTGAGATTTAGAAATGACGGCGATTTGGAAGCCGCGCGCGAATTGGTTATGACCAATTTGCGCTTTGTGGTTCACGTTGCCAGAGGCTACAGTGGCTATGGCTTATCTATGCCGGATATTATTCAGGAAGGTAATATCGGTTTGATGAAAGCCGTTAAACGTTTTGATCCTGATGTCGGCGTGCGTTTGGTTTCTTTCGCCATCCACTGGATTAAGGCGGAAATTCACGAGTACGTGATTAAGAATTGGGGCATCGTAAAAGTTGCCACCACCAAGGCGCAGCGCAAACTGTTTTTTAACCTGCGTAAATCCAAGCAGGATTTAGGCTGGTTGTCCAACGACGAAGCGGTGGCGATTGCCAAGGACCTTGATGTTGACGTGAGTGCCGTTTACGAAATGGAAAAACGTTTGGGCAGCAAGGACATGTCGTTTGATATGCCGGTCGATGAAGCAACGGAAGAAAGTTATGTTGCTCCGGCCAGTTATCTTCACCAGCACGGCGCGGACCCTGCGGTATTGCTTGAGAACTCGGATTGGGAAGGTCATGAGCAGGATGTATTGGCAGATGCAATGGCGGAGCTGGATGAGCGCAGCCTGGATATTCTGTCAAGCCGCTGGTTGATGGACAAAAAAGCGACATTGCATGAGCTTGCCGAACGTTACAATGTGTCCGCTGAGCGGATCAGGCAATTGGAACAAAACGCGATGAAAAAGTTGAGAGCGGCGGTTGAACTTGCCGCTTGATTGATCATGAAGTCATAACAAAAAAGGCTTAGCGATGTCATCGCTAAGCCTTTTTTATTGCCTACGGTTTCACGTCAGGCTGTCCTGCCTGACGCCCTTCAGGTAACTGCAAATCTGTTCCAGACAGATTTGTCACGTCAGGCACCCTTCGGGTAAATGCCAATCTGTTCCAGGCAGATTAGTGACGTACCGTGACAATGATGTTACATCGGTCTAAGTATATCCAAAACCGCCTGGGCCTGTTTTGCCGTTTCAATGCCGAGATTGGTCAAATAACCGCCGTCATCTTGCGATACCAAGCCTTTTTCGAATAGCCGGTGAGTGGCGGCAATGGTTTCCGGCGAAGCTGTTTTATGTACCTTGATGCCTTCTTGAGTGGTGGCCAGGTTGTAGCGAACAAGAATGTTCAGTTCTTCTACAATATCTTTGGTATAGGGCATAGTGAATCCTCATGACTCATTGATGTAAAGCAGTAGCATAATGCTATTTATAAAGAAGGAGTATCTTTTTTTATGCAGTTTTTTTTCTTGCGACGATCACGCCATCACGGGTCGGATTGATGAAGGTGTCAAATTCAGGATCGTTAAAGATGAGTTCATTGTGTTCAATAATCGCTTCGGTCCAGCCGGGAAAAATGTCGGTAGGGTTTTCTACCGCCACCCGGCCGCGCCAAAGCACATTATCGGCAATATAAAGTCCGCCGGGGCGAATCCTGTCTTTAGCCATCAGCCAAATTGCAGGGTAATCACCCTTATCGACATCGTTATAGCAGATGTCGAATAATCCTTCAGTCTGGGCAAAAACTTCCTGAGCCATGCCGGCCCGGAAATCGATTCGATCCCACAAACCGGCACTACTGAGATATTGCCGGGCTTTTTCCTGATTGAGGAAATCGGCATCGGTGCAAATGACCCGGCCTTTCGGGCCTACCGCCCTGGCAAACCAATAGGCTGAATAGCCATAGCCGCTGCCGAATTCGAACACCCGTTCAGCATTGATCATTTTGGTCTGCGCTTCAATAAAAACGCCCACCAAACGGCCAATGATGGGAAAGTTATTTTTGTACGCCAGCGCTTCCATCTCGGTGAGTACCGGATGATCGGTGTGTCGCAGTAAGCCGTGCATATAATTTTCAATGGCGGGATTGACCGGGATTAATACGCCGGGATTTGAAACGGTTGGGGATTTTATATCGGCCATTAGCTGTTTCCCATGAATAAGTGGAGAGTTGAACGCCGTTGCCTGTTCTTCAGGTGTTAGGAGCGTTTAGCGGATTATAGCCTGATGCGGCTAAGTACCGGCGCGGTTTTTTAAAACAACTCAGTTTCACTGTGGTCGTTATCCTGAACCAGAACAGACAGGTCTTCATACAAAATCACCCTGTTTCTGCCGGTGTCTTTAGCATAATAAAGCGCCTTGTCGGCATGGTCCAATTGCGTGGTGGGCATGGATATGCCGTCGACATGGGTTAAGCCAATACTGACAGTGACTCGACCGACAATAGGGAAATTGTAATTGGCGACTGCTTCCCGGAAACGGTTAAACACATTGACCGCTGTTTCCTGGCTGGCCAAGTTCAGGATAACAACAAATTCTTCGCCGCCAAAGCGAAATAGAAAGTCATTGTAACGGAAGCATTTGCCCATCAGTTGACTAAATATCAGCAATACTTCGTCCCCATACAAATGCCCGAAATTATCATTAATCCGTTTGAAATGGTCGATATCCAGGATGGCAATCCACGAGCTTTTCTCCTGAGCGGTATCAATATCTTGATAGTCGCTGTAATGTTCGCAAACTTGCAATAAGCGCGCATCTAAAGACTGCCGATTGGGCAGCTTGGTTAACACATCCCGTTCCTTGGTATCATGTAATATCACCAAGTTTCGATAGACCCCGCGCAGATTGTCCAGTAATTCAAGCATCTCCCGGTCAAATGCGCCTTGCAGATGAATAGCGCGTTCCGGTCCGCTGCCTCCTCTGATGGAAAAAATCGCCCAGGTATAAAAACCGGCTTGATCCTGAGCGCTGATAAGCAAATCAGTCGCATGATCAAGTCCATTAAGTAAACTGCCATAGTCTCCCTCATCATTTCTGGTGAAATCCAAAGGAAATCGCCTAACTAATAGTTCATGAACAGTGCCTGTTTCTCCCGGATTTTTCCTTTCGTGAGTATAAATTTCATAAGCGGCGGCGCTATCAATCCATGGAATCTCAGCAAGGAGGTCTAGAAATTTATGCGTTAATGCTTGGTAATCCTGTTGGGCGGATAACTGTGTTGCCCAGGAAAAAACTTGCTGTACTGTTAGATTGATAGACATCGAAACTCAGTCACAATATAAAAGGCTTGATTATGCCGCTTTTATATGAAAAATGGGACCTTTTTCGAGATTTTATGTCGGTAAAAAACGCTAAAAGTTAAAGGCTGGGTCTAGTTTATATAATGAGGCGTTATAAGTCGGTCGCTAGCTTATCGAGCATGCTTTCCGCCTGATGCAGATAGCTTGCTCCGAACAGGTTCAGGTGATTGAGTATATGGTATGCGTTGTACAGCGTTTTTCTGCGCGTATAACCCGGATCCAGCGGGTAAACGGCTTGATAAGCCTGATAAAATATTGGGCTGAAGCCGCCGAATAATTCGGTCATCGCCAGATCCGTTTCCCTATCGCCAAAGTAGCAGGCCGGGTCATAAATGACCGGATTGCCCTGTCCATCCGCCGCAACATTGCCGCCCCATAAATCGCCATGAACCAAAGCCGGTTGCGGCCGGTAGCCGGAAAACAACGGCTGTAAATTGGTACGGAGCTTTTCGCCCAGGGTTTGTAAGCGACCGCCATAGCCCTTGGCCGCAGCCAGCGTTAATTGATGACCCAAGCGTCGCTCTTGCCAGAATGTAATCCAGTCATGATAGCGACCGTTGACTTGCGTAGTGCTGCCGATGGTGTTGTCGCAGTGCCAGCCGAAATAGGCCTGTTTTTGTTGATGCAGCTGCGCAAGTCGTTGCCCCAGCAACTGTTCGGAACGGCTATTCAAGTTGTGTAAGTCGATATATTCAAGCACCAAAAAAGCATGGTCGGCGGTTTGGCCGCAAACAATAAACTTCGGTACGCGGATGGTTTGAGTTTGCGCCAAGGCTTGCAAGCCTGCGGCTTCGGCCTCAAACATGGCCAGCCGTTCAGGCGAGTTCAGCTTGACAAAAAAACTGACATTTTCAGCCTGTAACCGATAAGCCGCATTAATATCGCCGCCCGATAGCGGCTGGGCTTTGAGCAACTTAACAGGCTGCCCGGTTGCCGATTCAATAGATTGAACAATGGCCTGCCAATTCATCAGTACAGCTTGCCGAATAAATCCATATGAGTCAGGTACAGCCGCATATCCAGCTCGAACCGGTGATAAGACGGCTCCATGTGCTCGCACAGCTGGTAAAACGCCTTGTTATGATCCTTCTCCTTTAAATGAGCCAGCTCATGCACGACGATCATCCTTAAAAATTCCAGCGGCACATTTTTGAACAGCGAGGCTACCCTGATTTCATTTTTGGCCTTGTGTTTGCCGCCCTGTACCCTGGAAATAAAGGTATGCAAGCCCAAGGCATGATGAAGATCCTTAATCTTATCGTCGTAAATCACCTTGCTAAGCGGCTGGGATTGTTTGAGCAACGCATTCTTCATGTCAACGGTATACGCATACAGCGCCTTATCCGTCCTAATCGAGTGAGGAGCCGGGTATTTTTTCAACAGCGTTTCGCCCAGTTTATCTGTACTGATCAGCAGCCGTACCTGGCTGGTCACGTGTTCAGAATAGCCGGCTAAATATTTTAATTCATGCATGGCTTATTACTTCAGCGAGTTCAGTATTTGTTCCAGCGGAGCGAGAGAGATCAGCGCCCGGTAAAGAATGGTTTTATCTTCCAGCAGACCGTAACATTCATAGTGATAGGGCGAAACTATGGCGTGGCCTATGCCTTCTTTCTTCGATTCCGGAGGGGGAATTTGCCTGATTATTATATACAGCGCATCGCCGGATTTCAGTTGCGCAAGGTAGCTGCGATCAATGCTGATTTTATGGGACATATATACCAGCGGATTGCGCTCGAAATCATGTTTCTCTATAACCGCCTTTTCCAGCAAGGCGCTGGATATAAGGCTGCACGGAAATATTTCAGGGAACACCGCTTTGTTTTTAAAGGGGTCGAAAAAGGCATCCTGATCGACCAAAGAACCGCACAAAAAGTTTTTTGCATTGCTGGTGGTGATATATTTTCGTTTCAGGAAAAAACTGCTGCCGGAGATAAAAGACCGGTCGGGATGTTGATTGAGAGCGCCAAACTGCGGAACATCCGGGTTGGTCAGAAATAAAGCAAACTTGGATTCTTTTTTGTAGCCCAGCAAGGCCAATGCGCCGCCCGATTTAACCGTAATTCTGTTACTGAGAATCGTCTCCGGGTCTTCTGTAAATTGCGATTTTTTTATATCGACCGACACCATCTGTCCCGGCTTGACCGCATTAACAAAAGAAAACTGGTAGTTGCTAAAACGCAGGTTTTTATCGCTAATCAGTGCGTGTTCATTATGCACGCGGCGATAAAGAAAAACTTTGTGTTCAAGCAATGATTCCAGTTGAAATCCGAGAGCAATAGGGCCGTTGAACGGATTGTGATTGATGCGCAGCCACCTGTTTCTATCGTGAAACAAGTTGAAATCATCCGTTGCATTACGCGCAACATCAATGTGTATCTGATTAAAAACATCCGAACTGTCTGATGTATGCATAACGCCTCAACGATAGAATTCCAGGTTTGATCAAATTACGACTGGAAACTCCGGTTTCCATAACAGCTTACGGCAGAGCGTTTTAATCAATAAAACGCCGGGTCAAATCGCCGTATTCATCAATTCGACGGTCGCGCAGGAACGGCCATACTTGCCTGACCCGTTCGGCTTTTGCCTTATCGATCGTGCAGCTTAGAAGTTTGGTTTCCGAGTCGTTGGCGCTGGCGATGATGTCGCCTTGCGGCCCGGCTATAAAACTATTGCCCCAGAAATTAATGCCTGTCGCCGAGTTCGGCGCCAGCTCAAAGCCGATACGGTTGCAGGAAATGACCGGAATGCCGTTGGCGACCGCGTGCGAGCGCTGAATGGTAATCCACGCATCCAGTTGGCGTTGCTGCTCTTCGGGCGAATCTTCCGGGTCCCAGCCAATAGCGGTCGGGTAAATCAACAGTTCCGCGCCGGCCAAAGCCATTAATCTGGCGGCTTCCGGATACCATTGATCCCAACAAACCAATACGCCCAACTTGCCGATAGAGGTTTCGATAGGCTTGAAGCCCAAATCGCCGGGCGTGAAATAATATTTTTCATAAAAACCCGGATCGTCGGGGATGTGCATTTTCCGGTACTTACCGGCAATGCTGCCGTCCTTGTCGAAAACAACGGCGGTATTGTGATAAAGCCCCGGCGCTCGTTTTTCAAAGATGGTCGAGACGATGACGATGCCGAGCTCTTTCGCCACGTCGGACAGGATTTCAGTGGTCGGCCCCGGAATAGGCTGGGCGAGATCATAATTATTATAATCCTCGCTCTGGCAAAAATACGGCCCCAGATGCAGCTCCGGCAACACGACCAAATCGGCATTGTTAGCGGCGGCTTCATGGATTTTCGCGATGGAAAAATCAAGGTTGGTTTGTCTGTCTTCATCGCAGGGCTGTTGAACAGCGCTAACGGTTAATGTCGATTTCATGATTGTCGTATGTGATGGTTTCTGATGGGCGTTATTTTATAACGATTTAGCGAGAGGAAATAACAAAACTGTACCCGCTTCCGTGAAAACGAGCATGTCCTTGACTGCTAAGGCGCGGGCTGAATCGGTTCCAGCATCAACCTGCCAAGTTGCCGGTCGTGCATCCGGCTTAACAGAAGCAGCGCCAGCATCGCGCCAACCAGCGCATAAGCCATGTCCGACTGCGTATCCCAGATATAGCCTTGAGTGCCTAAGAAGGCTTCGGCGGCTTCCCGGCTCAAAATCGCAACCCACCATTCAATCAGCTCATAAACGGCGCTAATCGCAAGACAGATGCAGATGACGAAAAAATTAAGCCATTTGCTACTTTCCACCACATGATTCCTGATGATGATTTCCCTGGCGATGATGGCGGGGATAAAACCTTGAGCGAAATGGCCGACTTTATCGTAATTATTGCGGTCTAAATTAAATGCGTCCTTTAGCCAGTCGAACAGCGGGACTTCCGCGTAAGTGTAATGCCCGCCGACCATTAAAATAAGGCTGTGGATCAGGATCAAACTATACGCTAAATCCGTTAAGCGGAATGTCCGGCGCGTCGCTACAAGCACCGCAACGCCAATCATTGCAGGCGCTGTTTCAAGCGCCCAGGTCAGGTAATCCTTAGGATATGTGCCCGACCAAATCAGTGCCGAAAAAAATATCCCGAACCACGTTTTATTCATAGCCGGAGTTATTTCGCTAACGCTGCTTTATATTTGCCGGCGCTAAAGCCACGGATAGTGGCGCCGTTAATGACCGCCAGCGGGATGCCGCCATAATCAGGATCAAGCGTCTTTTTGCGCTCTGCGGCATCAAAGTCTTGTTCAATATCGTAAGCCGTAAAGGCAATGTTGTTCTCGCGTAGAAAGGCCATGGCTTTTTTGCAATAAGGGCACCAGTTGGTGATGTACAGATCGACTTGCGGCGTTGCGGCTTGGACCTTGTTATCGGTCGGAACCGGTTGTTGCGATTTGGCTTTAAGATCGGTACGGTTTTCTATGGATGTAGGGTCAGCGGGTTTCGACCCGGAGAAATGCGATTTCCCGCCGGCATCGGTCCATTTGTAGATGTCGGCCTGGGCGGGTAATGCGAACGTCAGTGCGAACAGGAGAATAAGCGGGTGATTAATGGTCATCGTGTATTGGTTCCGGGAGTTGGTTAGATAGGGTTATTCAGGCTCTGGGCAATCTGTTTGCTGCAAAGCGGGTAGTTTAATTGACTTGCCTAGTATTTTGTAAGCTTGTTCGACAGCGTCCCTGCTGTTGAAAGAGTCCAGTAAGGTTTTCCCGCCTGTCGGCAGTCCGCAGAAGCCATCAGTAATTCGCCGGCTTGCGAATCGGTGATTTTTTCCTCGATACGGGCTTGGCCGACATAAGATTCGGTGCCGGTCGCTAACATTTTGAGCAATGATAAGGCGGGAGCCGAAGGGGTCCGCGAGGTTGCTATTAATTATCCGCTATATACAGGACGCGGCTTGACAAATCTGTCTGGAACAGATTTTCATTAACCCGAAGGGTGTCAGGCAGGACAGCCTGACACCACGTCCTGCATACGGCGAAATATTATCGAATATTAACCGGCAGCCTTCACCGCTCCCTCAGGAAACTGCATGGTCATGCAATGCAGGCTGCCGTACTGATGCACCAAGGGCTGGCACGGTACGCCGATAATCTTGCGATCGGGAAAGCAAGCGGCCAAGCGTTCCAGCGCAACGGCATCCATCGGGTCGCCGTAAACCGGCGCCATGACGGCGCGATTGATGATCAGGAAGTTGGAATAATTGGCTGGGAGTTGTTGTCCGTCCTCATCATGAATCGGTTTCGGTAGCGGCAGCGGCACCAGATGATAGACGTCTCCATCTTGGGTTCTAAGCGCCTGGAGTTGCGTTTCCATGAATTTCAGGCTGTTGTAGTGCGGGTCTTCGGGATCGTCGCAGCTGGTGTAAGCAATGGTGTCCGCCGAGCAAAAACGGGCCAGGGTGTCGATATGGGCATCGGTATCGTCGCCGCTCAGGTTTTCCTGGTCCAGCCAAAACACCCGTTTTGCGCCCAGATGCTGGAGCAATTGCTGTTCTATTTCCTGTTGGCTCAGGCCTTTGTTCCGGTTCGGATTTAACAGGCATTGTTTGGTGGTCAGGATAGTGTCTATGCCGTCGCTTTCGACACTGCCGCCTTCCAGAATAAAGTCTACATCGGTGTGGCTGGCGCCTTTAAAGGGTTTGACGTTTAGCAGTTTGTGATTAAGCGCGTTGTCGCTTTGGTGCGAGTATTTTCCGCCCCAGCCGTTAAAATGAAAGTTCATGTGCATAGGGGCGCCGTCTTTTTCGACGGTAAGAAAAACCGTATCCCTGACCCAGATGTCATTCACAGGAGCATGAATGAAGTCGATGTTGTCGGTCTTGCTTATTAAGGTTTGGATATGTTGCTGATGGCTGTCGTCTCTGCAAACGATAAGCAGTTTTTGGTATTGGCTGATGGTGTCGCTAATGACGCTGTAGGATTGTTCCACGGCGTCAAGGTTGCGAAAGTCGCCGGTTTTATGCGGCCATGCGATTAATACGGCGGATTGTTTTTCCCATTCTGCTGGAAATCTGTTCATAGGTTTTAGTTTCCTGTAGTTGTATGTTCCGACTGTGCGCCGGGAGCTGATTGAAACAACATTTCTTTGGCATGCGCCAGGGTGTTGGCGGTGATATTGACGCCGCCGAGCATTCTGGCAATCTCTTCAATGCGCTCTTCCGTTTCCAGTAAGCGGACGTTGGAAGAAGTAATATCGGTTTGGTTGTTTTTTTCAACGTAGAGATGGTGATGCGCTTGTGCAGCGACTTGTGGAAGGTGGGTGACGCACATGACTTGCCGGTTATGGCTTAAGCTGCGCAGTTTTTGTCCGACGATTTCGGCAATGCCTCCTCCTATGCCTGAGTCTACCTCATCAAAAATCATGGTCGGGGTGGTTTTATCACTGGACGTGGTGACTTGAATAGCCAGGCTGATGCGCGACAGTTCGCCGCCGGAGGCCACTTTAGCCAGTGGTTTTGCCGGCAGGCCGGGATTGGCGCTGACCAGGAATTCGATTTTATCTTTACCGTTAAGCTTGGGTGTAGCGCTTTCCAGTGCGCCTATATCGACCAGAAACTCGCCTTGCGGCATGCCCAGTTCCTTGATCATTGCGGAAATCTTCTGTTGCAGCTTCTTGCCGCTCAGCTTGCGTTGCCCGGACAGGTGCGCGGCCAGCTGGCGGTATTGGGCCAGTAATTGTTCGACAGTTGCCGTTAAGGCTTCGATGCGCTCGCTGCTGTGGGTTAGTCCGTCGAGTTCGCTTTCAAGCTTGCCGACCAGCTCCGGCAGTTCATCCGGGGTAACGTGATGCTTGCGGCTCAGGCTTTGAATGATGCCGATCTGGTTTTCCAATGCTTCAAGGTGCTGCGGGTCGGCTTCTTGCGATTCGAGAAAACGGCGTAACTGAAGAGATGCTTCCTCGACCTGGATTTGGGCTTCGGAAAGCATGGTGCAGATTTCGTTTAACTCGGGGGCAAATTGGGCAATGTGGTTTAATTCGACTAAGCAATGGCTCAACATTTGATTAACCGATAGCTCGTCGTTCTCATAAAGCATATCGACCTGAGTTTGACCGGTGCTTAAAATCTGTCCCAGATTAGCCAGCTTGCTGTGCTCTTCGGAAAGCTCGGCATAGTTGAGGTTTGCCAGATCCAGCTGTTGCAATTCTTCAAGCTGATAACGCAGCAATTCTTCGCGTTCGGTTTGGTCGACGCTGGATTTAATCAGGCTTGCCAATTCCTTGCTGGTTTGATGCCATTGCCGGTAACAGGCGTTGACGCTGTCCAGCAGCGGTTGGTTTTTTGCGTAGGCATCCAGCAGGCGGCGCTGTTCGTCAGGATTCAGCAACGTTAAATGCGCATGTTGACCGTGAATTTCGACCAGTTTCTCGCTGAGTTCCTGTAAGGCTTGCAAGGTGACCGGACGGTTGTTGATATACGCTTTGGAGCGGCCGTCATGATTAACAATGCGCCGGATCAGGCATTGCTGCTCGGTATCCAGTTCATTGTCCTTGAGCCATTGTTGCGCTAGCGGGGCATCGGCCAAATCGAACTCCAGATTGATTTCGGCCCGTTTACTATTCGGGCGCACGTAGCCTGAATCGGCCCGGTCGCCCAGCGCTAGCCCCAACGCGGTTAATAAAATAGACTTGCCGGCCCCGGTTTCGCCGGTCAGCACCGACATGCCTTTTTCCAGGTCGAGGTCTAATGATTTAACGACGGCGAGGTCGATGATATTAAGGTTTAATAGCATGATTGTCGGTGTGGTAACCACTGCTCCAGTTTAATTTATTCCTGAGTATATAGAAGAAATCATGGCCTTCCGGGTGCAAAATTCTAATCGGTTTCGGTTCTTTGTTAATTAAAATCTTGTCGCTGATCAATACTTCAGGGATTTCAATATGATCGCAAGTCACCAAGGCGTTGATTTGTTTGGTCTGGCAAAAACTTATTTCAATTTCGGCCGAATCGTTGATCACGATAGGCCGGTTCGACAAGGTATGAGGATTAAGCGGCACCAAGACCAGCGCGTTTAACGCAGGATGTAGAATCGGTCCGCCGGCGGACAGGGAATAAGCGGTCGAGCCGGTCGGTGTGGAAATAATCAGGCCATCGGAGCGTTGCGAGTTTAAGAACACATTATCGATTTTGGTGATGATTTCTATCATGCTGGGTGTCACCCAGCGATGCACGACCACTTCATTGACAGCGGTTTCTTCGTGGATAACCTGCCCGTCGCGGATGATCTTGGTGCGCAACAAATAGCGTTTTTCTTCCGTGTAATGGCCTTGAAGGATGTGAATCAGCTTGTCGGACAGCTGGTCGGGCGATATGTCCACCAGAAAACCCAATCGCCCCAGGTTGATGCCGATCAACGGAATATCGTATTCGACGATGGCCCGCGCGGCAGCAAGAAAAGTACCGTCGCCGCCGACGGCGATAACCAGATCGCAATGCTGTGCCAGCGTATCTATCGAGCAGGATTTGACGGCGGGATTATCGATAAAATGGGCGCTGTCTTTCGCGACAATGACGGTGTATTGATGTCGCTTTAAGAAAGCATGCAGGGCGGTTAAAGTCTCGGCGATGCTGGGGTCGCTGGGTTTACCTATGATGCCGATGGTCTTAAAAGGTGTCTGCATTAACTGGATAACAATCGGAAAATGAATTCGATTATACAAAAAAACCTAGCTAAGACTACGAGTATTACAGTTTCGTCGAAAATTTTGCCTGCTGTGCAGTTAGCCCTTGTCATTTCGCTTGATATTTTTGAATAATGGACACAAGCTATGGATTGGTGGTGTCGATCAATAAAGCGGCTCGGTACATAGAGGACCGAGTGTGAAATTATAAGTTCGGGGAATTAGCAATGAAACAATTACACAGACCAGACCTGTTCGGCTGGTCGGAATTTAATCGGGAGCGCAATCTGGATTTTCATAGTGTGCTGTGGGTGCGTGACGGAGGCAACGTCTTGATCGATCCTTTGCCGATGTCTGAACATGATCACAGCCACTTGCAAAGTCTGGGCGGGGTGAGCTTTATCGTCATCACCAATAGCGACCACTGCCGTGACGCCGCGCATATAGCCGAGGTTACCGGCGCGGCGATCTATGGCCCGGCAGCGGAGGAAGAAACGTTTCCGCTGTTATGCGCCCGCTGGCTTCACGATCACGAAGAAATCGTTCCCGGCTTGATTGCCTACCAGCTTAACGGCTCTAAAACGCCGGGAGAATTGGCGTTGCTTTTGGAACACAGCACACTGATAACCGGCGATTTAATCCGTTGCCATATCGGCGGTGAATTATGCCTGTTGCCGGATGCAAAGCTGACCGATAAAAACAAGGCCGTTCAATCGGTCAAACGCATTGCCGAGTTGCCTGATATTAAGGCTGTTTTGACCGGTGACGGCTGGCCGCTGTTCAATCACGGCAGTGAAGCTTTGCATCGTCTGGCAAAATCATTGAGTCATTAAGTGAACAAGCCAAAGTATTTTCTTTTCCAATGTGCCGTTTGATGCGGCATCTCAAGCCATACAGCAGGTTTTGTGAATGTGGGTACAAAAAGAGTTTTCATTATCGGCAAAAAGCAGGGGATTTCACCTGATCACCGGTGAAATCCTGAGCGTTATTCCTGAATTGGCCATCGTGCAGTGCGGATTGCTACATCTCTTTATCAAGCATACATCGGCATCGTTGACGGTGAATGAGAACGCCGATCCGACGGTGCGCCAGGATATGGAAAGCCATTTCAATCGATTTGTGCCGGAAGGCGCGCCTTATTATAAGCATGGCTATGAAGGCGAAGACGACATGCCCGCCCATATAAAAAATGCGCTGCTGGGTTCGAGTTGCACCATTCCTATTACTAAAGGCAAGCTTAACCTGGGCATCTGGCAAGGCATTTATCTGTGCGAGCACCGCAATCAGGGGGGCAGCAGGCGGATTGTCGCCACTATTCAAGGACAGTCTCGAACCGATACCCATACCGGGTAGTGTTCCGTTTATTAAAGAACGCGCATGAAATAACTTGAGTAAGTTTGTAGCGGGAGCGCAAGCTTCGCCTGCAAAGCTTGCGCTCCCGCTACAAACTTACGGCGCAAGAAGTTGAGTTCTCTATTCTTGATATAATGCTAACCGGCTTTTTTAGGAAGATGCATGAACTAATACCCAGCAATCTAAGCAGCTATATCGCGACAGTAGGCAATATTTCCGGAAATGGAGAAAGGACGATGAAGATATTAGTAACAGGAGCTGCCGGCTTTATAGGTTCAAGCCTTAGCCTGAAGCTGTTGGAAAGGGGCGACGAGGTTGTCGGAATAGATAATCTTAACGATTATTACGATGTTAGTTTGAAGCTGGCGCGGTTGGAACGGCTGCGTGGCTATGATCGTTTTAAGTTTATCAAACTTGAAATTGCCGATAGAACCGCAGTAGAGGCGCTTTTTGCCCGTGAGCGGTTTCAGCGAGTGATGCACTTGGCGGCTCAAGCCGGCGTACGCTATTCGATAACCAATCCGCATGCCTATATCGATTCGAATATCGTCGGATTCATCAATATCCTCGAAGGGTGCAGGCAGTGTGCCGTCGAGCATTTAGCCTACGCTTCATCCAGCTCGGTTTATGGAGCGAATACCAAAATGCCGTTTTCTATCCATGATAATGTCGATCATCCTGTTTCCCTTTATGCGGCCAGTAAAAAAGCCAATGAGTTAATGGCGCACACCTATAGCCATCTTTACAACCTGCCGACCACCGGCTTGCGGTTTTTTACCGTTTACGGCCCCTGGGGGCGCCCGGACATGTCGCCGATCAAGTTTGCCGGTAATATCATTAAAGGAAAGCCGATCGATGTGTTTAATTACGGTAATCACCGTCGCGATTTCACGTATATAGACGACATAGTGGAAGGCGTCATCCGGGTTATTGATAAACTGGCACAAGCTAATGCGGACTGGGCGGGAGACAATCCCGATCCCGGAACCAGCTTTGCCCCTTATCGTTTATATAACATAGGCAGCAATAATCCCGTGCATTTGCTAACGTTCATTGAAATGCTGGAAAAATGTTTGGGTAAGCAAGCGATCAAGAATTTGCTGCCGATGCAGCCGGGCGACGTGCCTGATACTTATGCCGATATTTCGGATTTGGTGCAGGATTTTGGGTATAAGCCTTCTATGGTGCTGGAGGAGGGTGTTAGGAGGTTTGTTGAATGGTATAAGGATTTTTACCGGATAGGTTGATCAAGGCGTGAGCGCTTATGTTGCACCTGGCGGATTGATGGTGTGGCTTCCTTCAGGCTGGACGGGGTTTGCATCCCTGTTCCTGACGTTTTTGCGGCGTCTGGGCTAAAACGTTTCGGACGGGGCAGCATCCCTTATAAAGGCTCACGAGCTTTGAAGCATCCCTATTTCCAAATACTGACAATATTAGTAAAGTCGTCCGTCCAAGGTTTCATGTCAAAATATAAGGGCATTTTTTGCCAGTTGCCGAGACGGCTCAGGCGCAACGGTTCTAATGTTTCGGCCTGTTTCGCCATGACCACCCAGTCGGTCGCAACCACCAGGGGGATGTCCTGTTGCGGTTTGAACTCCTGAATCAATGAGGCCAAGTGCAGGACTTCCGCATTAATCGATAATACTTTTTTCAGCGACAAATGACGGTTGGTCATATGGAACGCGAGTATGCCGCCCGGTTTGAGTTTTTTGAAATATAGCTCCAGTGCTTCCTTGGTCAGCAGGTGGGTCGGCACCGAGTCGGAGCTGAATGCATCCATGATTAATAAGTCAAAGTGTTGATCCGGTTCTTTTTCCAGCGACAGGCGGGCATCGCCGACGCGCATTGCGGCGTTGCGGGCACATTGGCTCAAGTAGCTGAAATAGGCAGGGTTACTGGCAATGTCTACCACCAGCGGATCGATTTCGTATAGCGTCCAGTTCTGCTGGTCTTTGGCATAACAGGCTAAGGCGCCCGCTCCCAGTCCGACTACGCCGATATTCCAGGCTTGATCGTTATTGTCGTATTCCTTGAACAGTTGTCCCATCGGTCCCGGACGGCTGTAGTAGGTCAACGGTATTTGGCTCAAGTTTGCAGCCAGGCGCTGCGCTCCGTGCTTGGTCGTGCCGTGGAACAGTTCATGATAGCTTTCGGGCTTGCCTTGTTCATCGGTCAGCACGGCTTCACGCACGGCGAGCACGCCAAAAAAGCTGCGTTCCTGGTACAGCGTATGCGATGACAGACCATGCAAGCCGAGCGCAAGGAAAATAATGGCGCCGGTCATTAAAGCGAAGCCGACGGGGCGCGTTCTTAGCAGGTAGGTCAACAAGGTTAAGCCGATCAGGCTGATGACGATGATGTCGAAATGCCGGAGTAAATTATCGACGGTGGCATGAACAATAATCCCCGCAATAACCAGCAGGGCAGGGGCTATTATTTGCGGTAGGGGCGAATTCATTCGCCCAGGGCGCAGCATTAAGGCGGCAATAATCATGATCGGGTATTCATACACGGCATTGAACACGAATGGCGCAACAAAGGTGTTGAACATGCCGCCCAGCATGCCCGCAAACGACATGATCAGGTAAAAGGTGGTTAAATGCCGGGTATGCGGCCTGAGTTTCGCCAGCTCGCCGTGGCAGACCATCACCGCAAAGAAAAAAGCGATCAGGTGCAAAATCAGGTAAGCCCAATAAGGCAGATCGGCCGGATTAATGAATGCGTAGGCGATAAACGGCAACAGGAATAGCGGTTGCAGCTTGACCATCAGCGGATGTGTTTTGTCATTCCATTTGGAAAAAACGATCACAAAAGACAGTAAATACAGCGTTAACGGGATAATCCACAACAACGGCACCGAGGCAATGTCGGTGCTGATGAAGTTGGTCAGGCCCAGCAGCAGGCTGGAGGGTACGAAGGCCAGCGCCAGCCAGTGTAGTTTGGTGGTTAGGCTGAGACTGTTTTCGTCGGTAACGGCATCTGTGTCCTCATGCCGCTCGATTGCTTGCCGGTTTTTCCATAGCGCAAAAGCGCAGGCTGCAATCAGCAGGCAAAGCAGCAGGTAGCCGACGCTCCAGTAACTTTTTTGGTTAGCCAGTCCGATATTGGGTTCGAGCAGGAACGGATAACTCAGTAACGCGATCAGGCTGCCGGTATTGCTGGCCGCATAGAGGTAATAAGGGTCATGGCTGGTATGGTGGCCGACATTGGCGAACCATTTTTGAATCAGCGGCGCGGTCGTGGATACTACGAAAAAAGGCAGGCCGATAGCAAGAAATAAGGTCCAGAGCAGCCAGAAGGTGGGGTTGCTGTCTGTCGGCGGAACAGTGTTTTCCGGCAAGGCCAACGGCAGCGCCAGAAAGCTGACCAGTATCAGCGCTGCATGGATTTGGATTTGGCGGTGCTGGTTGAAGCGGGTAGACAGGTAGTGCGCGTAAAGATAACCCAGAAACAGGATACTCTGGTAAAACACCATGCAGGTGTTCCAGACTGCCGGCGAGCCGCCGAGTAAGGGTAATAATATCTTCCCGAACAGGGGTTGCAGCACAAACATCAGCGACGCACTGGTAAACAAGGTCGCGGCAAACAGGAAGATCAGGGATAAATTGCGGTCGGTTGTTGCTTTTGGATGGTGGCTCATTATTTTTATAGGTAGCCTTGGGGCTTTAATTTTTAATGCGCTAATGATAAAGCATTTGTTGCCGCGTGGGGCAGTTGAAAATAACGCGGATATAAAATAAGGTAACTTTATTCACCACGAAGACACGAAGGACACGAAGTTTTCATTTCTTCGCGTCCTTCGTGTCTTCGTGGTGAAATAAGCTTTTATCAGATCAAGCTATAACGATCCGAAATAAGCGGCTAATGCTTTAAAATCCGCCTCGGACAGGCCGGCGATAATGGCTTGCATCGGCCCGCTTTTACGTGAGCCATCCTTGAAGGCTTTTAATTGTTGCTCAAGGTATTCAGGATGTTGCCCTGCAAGCCTTGGGAACTGGCCGTTACCTTGGGCGGTGGAGCCATGGCATCCCAGGCACATAGCGGCTTTGGATTCGCCTGATTTTGCCAATGCCGGATCGCTGTTGGCCTTAACCGGTTTCTGGCTGGAAAAATAAGCGGCAAGGTTATTGATGTCTTCATTATTCAGGTTGGCAGTCATTGATTGCATCATAAGGTTGATGCGATCTCCGGATTTGAACGCTTTGAGTTGATTAGCCAGGTAGGTCGATTGTTGTGCCGCCAAGTTGGGCCATTGCGCATTACCGCTGTTACCTTTTTGACCATGGCAGCTGGTACAGGACTCCGCTTTTTGTGCTCCGGCTGCTATATCGGCTGCCGCAGCCGGCAACGTTAAAAAAGCACTGAGGGAGAAAGATAAAATAAGGGATTGTTGTAGTGAGTTCATGGATCACCTCTTAGGATAAGGGTTGGGCTATCTGTTTGGCGGGGAATCGAAAGAGCCGGCCTTTTTGGATAGAATTTTCACTATACAACTAATTAAAGATTAACCGATAACAAAAAATGAAGGGCGGGGCTGCGGTACCCGGAATTTTTGGTAAGGCGTGAGCAGGGCCAAGGGTTTGCGCTGTATCCGCCGAAAAAAGATCGATACATTGCTATGTTCAGAAGGTCCGGACATAGCAAAAATTACCGCTATTTTACGATGCGTAAATTTGGTTTTGCGGCCGGTTTTTTTGCCGGTGGCGGTTCATCGCCATCGCTATCTTCCTGGTCGAAGATCATGCCTTTACCGTTTTCTTTGGCATAGATTGCCAACACAGCGGTTATCGGCGTACTAATGTGCATGGGCTTGCCGCTAAACCGGGCATTAAATTCAATTTCCTGGTTGCCGAGAGAAAGCCCCTGTATCGCTTCCGGCCTTATATTTAAAACGATTTTGCCGTCTTCAATAAATTCTTTCGGTAAAATTGCACTGGTATCTTCGGCGTCGACGAGAAGATGCGGGGTCAGGTTGTTATCAATAATCCATTCGTAAATTGAACGAATCAAATAGGGCTTTAGAGAAGTCATTTTGTCAGGTTTACTTTAAAGGCTCGATCATTTCTTTTTCAGCTTCGCTCAGGCTGCGCTTGAATGCGGCTCTGCTGAATATGCGTTGGGCATAATTGGTAATCACTTCATTCGGGGTTGCCACGTCAATGCCTATGCTGGGTAAACGCCATAACAAGGGTGCGATGACGCAATCGATCAGTGAAAACTCATCACTCATAAAATAGGGTCTGGCTGCAAAAATCGGCGCAGCTGAGAGTATGCTCTCTCTGAGCATTTTCTTGGAACGGGCGGATTTTTTCTCCCCGGAAAATAGAATTTCGTCCAGCAACTGATACCAGTCCTGGTCAATGCGCTTGATCAACATTCTGGCATTGGCCCGTGAAACCGGGTCCATTTGGTGTAGAGGAGGGTGCGGAAAGCGTTCGTCCAGATATTCCATGATGATGCGCGAGTCATAGAGAACCAGGTCGCGCTCAATCAGTGTCGGTGACGTGCCGTTGGGATTAAGCTCAAGTAAATCCTCAGGCGGCTCGGTCGGGTCATAATATTCTATGTCTGCGACAACTCCTTTCTCGTGCAAAACAAAGCGGGCGCAGTGGCTCATCGCGCATGTTGGAGATGAGAAAAGCGTCATTACAGATTTACGAGTATTAATATTTGTCACGAATAACAACCTCTTTAAGACGTGTGGGGCGGTAAAAAAAAGGCATTATAACAGATTGACGAGGTTTTTATTTACCGTTGTTGCGTTGGTTGCGCGGAGGGCTAAAGTCTGTCCTGAGTGTGTTGAAAGGGTATTTCAGGCGGGGGAGATGGGCTACCTTCGGCAGCCCATCTTAATTACTCTGCTGATTAAGCTTTACATGGTTAAGAATTAATGAATCTTTTTCCAGTATTCTTTTTTCAGCAGGTAAGCCACAACTAAAAACATCAAAATGTAAAATATCACGTATTTTCCGATACGCTGTCTTTCAAGCTGCACGGGTTCGCCGACATACACCAGGAAATTAACCAAGTCATTGACGAAAATATCAAATTCTCCGGGGGATAATGTGCCAGGTTCTTTAAGAACTAAATTGGTATATTCATCGCCCCAGATATTTTTTTTATGTTCTGCATGCTGCTCGCCTTGCAATTGCCAAAGCGGGTTAGGCATGGCAGTATCCTTGAAAACCAGGTTGTTTACCCCTCTAGGACTTTTTGGATCACTGTAGTAACTTTTTAAATAGCTGTACAGCCAATCCGCGCCGCGGGATCTGGCGATTAACGACAAGTCGGGCGGTTGCGTGCCAAACCATTTTTCCGCATCATGCTTGTTCATCGCACTGTGGAGTTGGTCGTAGATGCTTGCTCCTTCAGGGGCAATGTCTTTTAACATCTTTTTTTGATCGACGTCGGTATCAAGGGCAATACGCAGGTAACGAATATGCTTGATTGAATGGCAGCCAAGACAATAAGTGACGAAGTGTTTCGCCCCCCGTTGCAATGAAGCATTATTGGAAAGGTCAATATTCGCGTCTTGCAGCTCAATTCTTTCCGAGGCGCTAACCCCAAAAGACAGCAATAACAATAAAAGTAATGCTATTAAATTTCTCATATTAATCCAGACTCCCTATTGCTTTTTTTACAAACCGACTAATAACGTTTCTTATGCCTTCGGGATTAGGCTGTCTGATAAAAGAAGAACCTTTAAACGCATTATGACCAATTTCAGTAGCTACTGGCTTTAATACGGTAATTTCCTCAATTAATGCGGGCAATTGCTCTTCAAGACTATGTACCGGGGTTAAGCGTTTGGGCACCGGCTTGGTTTTTTCCCAGCGCGTATAAAGCGGCATTAACAGGAAGAAGCCGAAGTATATCGCGGTGAAGACGCGCGCAAATATAGTTGCTGCCGGAGTTGCCGGTTGCGTACCTAAATAGCCCAGCGCCAGGAAGCTGATTACAAACAGTAATAAAGCTTTTTTATAAATGCCGCCGCGGTAACGAATCGATTTGACCGGACTGCGGTCCAGCCAGGGTAGCAGGAATAATACGACTATCGCTCCGCCCATGCCGATAACCCCGGCAAATTTGTCGGGAATCGCCCTTAAGATTGCATAGAAGGGCGTGAAATACCAGACCGGCGCAATATGTTCCGGGGTTTTCATCGGATCGGCCGGGATAAAGTTTGCATGCTCAAGGAAGTAACCGCCCATTTCCGGCATGTAAAAAATAACCGTGGCGAAAAACAGCAAAAACACGCCCACGCCGACCAAGTCTTTGACGGTGTAATAGGGGTGGAAAGGAATACCATCTACAGGGTGCCCCCAAGGGTCTTTGGAATCCTTGATTTCAATGCCGTCCGGGTTGTTAGAGCCCACTTCATGCAAGGCTACGATATGCAGGAATACCAGCATGACCAAAGCCAGCGGCACCGCAATAACATGAAAGGCGAAGAACCGGTTCAAGGTTGCATCGGAAACCACGTAGTCGCCTCTGAGCCAGAGCGACAGATCGTCGCCGATCACAGGAATGGCGCTGAACAGCGAGATAATAACCTGCGCGCCCCAATAGGACATTTGTCCCCAAGGCAATAGATAGCCCATAAACGCTTCGGCCATCAGGGCGACGAACAACAGCATGCCGAAAATCCAGACCAGCTCTCGTGGATGCTTGAACGAGCCGTACAGCAATCCTCTGAACATATGCAGATAAACGACGATAAAAAACGCCGACGAACCGGTCGAGTGCATGTAGCGGATCAGCCAGCCCCAGTTTACATCGCGCATGATATATTCTACGGAATCGAATGCCAGTTTGGCGTCCGGTTTGTAGTTCATCGTCAAAAAGATACCGGTCAGGATCTGGTTTACCAATACCAGCAAAGCCAGTGAGCCGAAGAAATACCAGAAATTGAAGTTTTTAGGCGCATAATAATGCGTCATGTGTTCATTCCAGAGTTTGGTCAGCGGGAAACGAGCCAAAATCCATTCGTTACATTCAGTTATGCGGCTAGGTTTCATGCGCTTGCTTCCTCTGCGGATTCACCGATAATCAGTTGAGTATCGGTAATATAACGGTAAGGGGGGATTTCCAGGTTAGTGGGTGCCGGTACGCCGCGATAAACGCGACCGGCCAAATCGAACCAGGAGCCATGACATGGGCAGAAAAAACCGCCTTTCCACTTGTCGCCAAGATCGGTAGGCGCTATTTCAGGGCGAAACGTGGGTGAGCAGCCCAAGTGAGTGCATAAGCCCACGGCAACAAACACTTCCGGTTTAATGGAGCGTGCCGGATTTTTACTGGACTCCGGTTGTATCGATTCCTGGGAAAGAGGATCTCTTAACTCGTTATCCAAGGTTTTTAGAGTTTCAAGAACCTGTGGGGTTCTGTTGAGTATCCAAACCGGTTTGCCTCGCCATGCGACTCTGATTAATTGGCCCGGCTCCATTTTGCTTAGGTCAACTTCAACAGGAGCGCCGGCCGCCATGGCCTTGGCGCTAGGTTGCATTTGAGCAAGAAAAGGAACGGCTAAATATCCTGTGCCGACTGCGCCAACCACGGACAATGCCGAGGTTAAAAACTGGCGTTTGGACTGATCGACGCCTTTATTATTCATTATAGAACTCTCCTGATTAAGTCTGCGCTTCTTAAGGGCGCATTGTTTGCTTTCATCAATATACCATTAGAGCTTATAAGATTTGAAGTGCTTATGCCGCCGGTTTTGGTATTTGTTGATTATTAAAAATGGCTTGAAGCACTACGTATATCGCAAGCTTATGATATTACGACGGATTGTTTGTTGTGTGGCCGCGATAACGCGGTTAAATTTTTTATGCGAATGCTGTGTAGTTGATGATTTGAACGAGCGGTTATTCCGGCTACGGAGTGGTCACGCTTCTTGTTAGCGCGGCAAGAAAAGCCTTGTTTTCTTCCGGTTTTCCTATAGTTACCCGCAGGCAATCGGTTAACAATCCGCCTTGAGCGTTAAGGTTTTTAATCAAAATACCTTGTTGTTTTATCGATGCGAAAATTTCGTTTGCCTGATTTTCGGGGGTTTTAAACAGGATGAAATTTGCCGAGCTGGGATAGGCGGTAATGCCGTTTAGCGCATTAAGCCGGTTAAAAACGATCGACCGCTCGGCGCAAATCTGTTGCGTCTGCCGGTCGAATAATGCTTTGTTGGATAGCGCGAAATCCGCACTTATTTGGGTGAGGCTGTTAATGTTGTAGGGCAGGCGGATTTTATGGAGTTGCTCAAGAATATCAGGCTTTCCTGCAAGGTAGCCGAGACGTAAGCCCGCCAGCCCCAGTTTCGATACGGTGCGCATTACCAACAGGTTGTCGTATTGTCCTAAACGGTCGATAAAACTGGCATCGGCAAAAGGCGCATAGGCTTCATCAATGATGACCAAGCCACTGGCGGCTTTTATGATTTCCCGAATCGACGCGTCGGAAAATAAATTTCCGGTGGGATTGTTGGGATAGGCCAGAAAAATGACCGAAGGCTGGTGTTGTTCTATAGCCTCCAGCATGGCTGGTAAATCCAGGTCGAAACTATCCGCAAGTAACGGAACGGCATGGTAGTCAAGCCCCAGGCACAGACTCAGCTGTTTGTACATTACAAAACCGGGATCGGGCGCCAATACGCAGGCGCTGGCAGGCAGCGCCATTAACAGCAATTGGATGATTTCATCGGAACCGTTACCCAGCAGCACATCGAATTGGTCGGGTATTTGATTCAGACGTTTGATCGTTGCCGTCAAATGCTTGGCTTCAGGGTCCGGATAGCGGTTCAGCGGGCAGTCTTTCAATGCTTCAAGCCAGTTTTTCTTGATGTCTTCAGGCCAGCTGTAGGGGTTTTCCATCGCATCGAGTTTTATCAAGCCGGTGGCATCGGCGACTTTATAGGCGGACATCGCCAGGACTTCTTTGCGGAAAAGGGAAGTGATTGTCATAGGAGTAAGGTTAAAGGCGAAAGGTACAAGGCGAAAGGCTTGGTGCAAGCTGAGGGTATTTTTTGCCCTTGGCCCTTCGTCTTTAGTCTTTTTTTAGTCTGTTGTTATTCTAAATTCCGCAGAACGGGCATGAGCGGTCAGGCTTTCGCCCCGCGCCAAAATCGATGCGGTTTTGCCTAGCGCATCAGCGCCCGTTTCGGAACAGTTGATCAAACTGGAGCGTTTTTGGAAATCATAAACACCTAATGGCGATGAAAATCGTGCTGTGCTGGAGGTCGGCAATACATGGTTGGGTCCGGCGCAGTAATCGCCTAACGCTTCGGCGGTATAGCGTCCCATGAAAATAGCGCCCGCGTGGCGAATGTTTTCACACAAGGCTTCAGGGTCTTCAACGGAAAGTTCCAGATGCTCTGGCGCAATGATATTGGCTACATCGGCAGCTGCGTTTAGACTGCTAACCTTGATCAATGCGCCGCGCGTGGTCAGCGATGTCCTGATGATTTCGGCGCGTTCCATGGTCGGCAATAACATGTTAATGCTTTGTTCAACAGCGTCCAGATAAGCCGCGTCAGTGCTGATCAATATGGCCTGGGCATTTTCGTCATGCTCGGCTTGCGAAAACAGGTCCATCGCAATCCAATCCGGATTGGTTTTGCCGTCGCAGATAATCAGGATTTCCGATGGTCCGGCAATCATATCGATGCCGACTTGGCCGAAGACCAGCTTTTTGGCGGTAGCGACATAGATATTGCCTGGCCCGACAATTTTCGCCACCGCAGGAATGGTTTCCGTGCCGTAAGCCAGCGCAGCAACGGCTTGCGCGCCGCCCATCGTAAATACGCGGTCTACGCCGGCCAGATAGGCGGCCGCCAAAACCAGTTGATTGGTTTCGCCGTGAGGCGTGGGTACGACCATGATTAATTCGCCGACGCCCGCGACTTTGGCCGGTATCGCATTCATCAATACCGAAGACGGGTAGGCGGCTTTTCCGCCCGGCACGTAGAGCCCTACGCGGTCTAGCGGAGTGATTTTTTGCCCGAGAACAGTGCCGTCGGCCTCGGTGTATTGCCACGACTCGATTTTTTGGTGTTCGGCATAAGCGCGGATACGGTCGGCGGCGGTTTGCAAGGCCTGGGCCTGTTCGGTCGGTAAGCTATTCCAGGACGATTTTAGGACTTCCGGCGATAATTCCAGTTCGGAGGCGTGTGTGATAGCGCGGTGATCGAAGCGGTTGGTGTATTCAACGACTGCTTTATCGCCGTTGTTGCGGACATCGGCAATAATCGCCAGAACGCGCTGGTGGATTTCCAGGTCGTCGGTTTCGTCAAAGGCCAGCAAGTCTTTTAATTGCCGGTCGAAGTCGGCTGACGAGGCATCGAGTCGGGTGATAGTTATGTCGGACATAAGATAACCAAAGTTAGGATGTGTTGATGTTATGTATTGTCCACGAAAGACACGAAAAAACTTTAACGCTTTACCGTTCCCACGCTCCAGCGTTGTCAAGCTTGGTGCTGCGCCTATTCTTGTTAGACATGGTAATGCACTTGTAATCTGTTGATAATTAAAACTGCTGCCAGCAGCATCAAGTGGGGCAAGTATATCCCGCCAGGTTTGTGGAAGACGCTAGAGCGTCAGTGCCTGCATTCCCACGCCGGAGCGTGGGAACGATGCAAATCACTTTTCGTGTCTTTCGTGCTTTTCGTGGAAATTAAATGAGTCGTTAAGCTCTTTTCGCCAGCGTTTTTTCAAACTGATCCAGCAGCGACTGAATTGCCTGATGCTTCATTTTCATCGCCGCTTTGTTGACGACCAATCTGGAGCTGATATTCATAATTAAATCGCGAGGCTCAAGATCATTAGCCTTTAACGTATTGCCGGTATCGACCAAGTCGACAATGCAATCGGAAAGGCCGACCAGCGGTGCCAGTTCCATTGATCCGTATAATTTGATGATCTCGGCCTGTATGCCTAAGCTGGCGAAATAGCGCTGTGTTATCTTAACGTATTTGGTCGCAACGCGAACCCGCCCGGCAATCGGGGGCGCATCTTTATGCGCTGCGGTCATTAACCGGCAACAGGCGATGTTCAAATCCAAAGGTTCGTACAGGCTTTCAGCGCCATGCTCCAGCAGGATGTCTTTTCCGGCGATGCCCATATCGGCGGCGCCGTATTCGACAAACGTCGGCACGTCGGTAGCGCGGATGATAACCAACTGAACGTCGTCGCGCGTGGTTCGTAAAATCAGCTTGCGGCAAGTCAGCGGATCATCAATCGGCGTGATGCCCGCCTCTGCCAATAAGGGCAGGGCGTCTTCATAAATCCGGCCTTTAGATACGGCGATAGTAATCATAGTCAAACCTTATCTTGGGACGCGGCGTATCGTCGCACCCAGTTGCGAGAGTTTTTCTTCGATGTGATCGTAGCCGCGGTCGATATGGTAAATACGGTCAACCAAAGTGTCCCCTTCGGCTACCAATGCCGCTATCACCAAACTTGCCGACGCCCTTAGATCGGTCGCCATAACCGGGGCGCCGGTCAGTTTGGCCGTTCCGGTGCAGATGGCGGTATTCGACTCCAGCCTAATATCGGCGCCCATGCGCTGCAATTCCTGAACATGCATGAAGCGATTTTCAAAAACCGTTTCGGTAATAATGCCCACGCCGTCGGCGATGGTGTTCATGGCGGTAAACTGCGCCTGCATATCGGTCGGGAAGGCCGGGTAGGGCGAGGTGCGAACCGAAACGGCCTTGGGTTTTTTGCCGTGCATGTCCAGTTTGATCCAGTCTTCGCCGGTGCTGATGTCGGCGCCGGCTTCGATCAACTTTGCCAAAACCGCATCCAGAATGTCAGGGCGGGTGTTTTTAAGTTTGATGCTGCCGCCGGTAATGGCCGCGGCAATCAGGTAGGTGCCGGTTTCTATCCGGTCGGGCAGGATGTCGTAGTGGATGCTTTCAACGCCCAGCTTTTCAACGCCTTCAATGACCAGCACATCGGTGCCTATGCCGGTGATTTTGGCGCCCATTTTGTTAAGAAAGTGGGCTAAATCGGTGACTTCGGGTTCCTTGGCGGCATTTTCAATAATCGTGGTGCCTTCGGCCAGAGCGGCGGCCATCAGCAGGTTCTCGGTGCCGGTCACGGTGATCTGTTCCAGAACCAGGCGACAGCCTTTAAGCCGGGTTGCCTTGGCGTGGATAAAGCCGTTTTCGACGGTAATATCGGCGCCCATTTTCAGCAGGCCGTTAAGGTGAATGTCGACAGGGCGCGAACCGATAGCGCAGCCGCCGGGCAATGATACATGGGCTTCGCCGAACCGGGCCACTAGGGGGCCTAATACCAGTATTGACGCACGCATGGTTCTGACCAACTCGTAGGGCGCGACATAACTGTTGATAGTGCTGGAATCGACTTCGATGTTCATTTTCTCGTCGACGGTGAGATGAACGCCCATACGGCCCAGTAATTCCATGGTGGTGGTGATGTCATGGAGGTGCGGTATGTTGCCGACGCTAACTGGCGCTTCTGAAAGCAAGGTGGCGGCCAGAATCGGTAAGGCGGCATTTTTGGCGCCGGAAATACGCAGTTCTCCGGAGAGTCGTGCGCCGCCGGTAATAATCAGTTTGTCCATATAAATCTTAAGGCTAAGGGCTAAGGGCTAAGGGCTAAGGGAAAGTACGCAGCTTTTTACGCCTTTCGTCTTTAGCCGTCTCTATTAATCGGTTTGAATTGCAAAATGGCTCGATTGATCAAAGCCGCTGAGTTTGGCAAGGTTGAGCAATTGCTCGGGAATATTTTTGAAGCTTAATTGCGTCCTATTGTGCCGGGAATATTTTATCCATTCAATCATTAGCGCAAGCCCCGCACTGTCCGTGCAAGGGACGCTGCCCAGATCGATGGTGATTTCTTTGGCCGTTTTTAAGAAAGAAAACGATTTGAGGGTCTGTTGGTCGATAGTCGCAAAAGTTAAATCGCCCTCAATAACAAAGTGTCCGTTACTTTTTTTAATGATGTTCAGTCGGCTCACTTTTTTTCTTCCGCAGACTTAAACAGGAATTGGCCGAGCGCCTTTTCCAGAATAATGGCAGATTGGGTGATTTCGATTTTTCCGCCATTTTTTAAAAACTCATCCGAACCGCCCGCTTCGAGGTTGACGTATTGTTCGCCTAGCAGACCGGCGGTAAAAACGCTGGCGGTGGTGTCGTCGGGCAGCGTGTTGTATTGCGAATCAATACTCAGCTGGACGACAGATTCATAGGTTTTAGGGTCGAAATGAATGGCGCTGACTTTGCCGATTTTAACGCCGGCCGCTGAAACCGGCGATTTAACCTTCAAGCCGCCGGAGTTTTCAAAGCGGGCCGTCACCGTATAACTATCCTGTTCGGTAAAAGAGCTTAAATTGCTCACTTGCAAGGCAAGAAAAAACAACCCGACTATGCCGGTAGCGACAAAGAGTCCGACAAGCGTGTCCTGGGTACTGGTGTGTTGCATATTAATGATCTCCAAACATGAGTGTGGTCAGAATAAAATCGAGACCTAAAATACTAAAAGCTGAATTGACGACGGTACGCGTGGTGGCCCGGCTGACTCCTTCCGAAGTCGGGATTGCATCATAGCCTTCAAACAACGCTATCCAGGAAGCGACAAACCCGAACACGATGCTTTTGATGACGCCGTTGATAATGTCATCCTGAAAATCCAGTTTGGCTTGCATTTGCGACCAGTAAGCGCCTTCGTCAACGCCTAACAAGCCTGAGCCAATCAATTGACCGCCGATAATGCCGACCGCGCTGAACAGTGCGGCAAGTAGGGGCATGGATAAGAATCCGGCCAAAAAACGCGGAGAAATAATGCGCTTGATCGGGTCGACGGCCATCATTTCCATGCCCGACAGCTGCTCGGTCGCTTTCATCAGGCCGATTTCCGCGGTTAACGCGGAACCGGCCCGACCGGCGAACAACAGCGCCGAAACCACGGGCCCGAGTTCCCTGACCAAAGAGGCTGCAACCATGACTCCCAGCGATTCTTCCGCGCCAAAATCGGAGAGCGTGTAATAGCCTTGCAGGCCTAAAACCATGCCGACAAACAGTCCCGAAATGGTGATAATCAGAAAAGATAACACGCCGATCGAATGCATCTGGTTAAGCAGCAGCCTTGGGCGGGGTAACACGCTGAGTATGCCGGAAATGGTTTGTAACAGGAAAAACGTGCCTCGGCCTAGCTTGGTAAAGCCGGTGCTGGTTTTTTGGCCCAAGTGCTGTAGAAATTCAATCATTTTAATGATGGTTCAAGGTGCAAGATAAAAGGAGCAAGGCAACAAGACCTTGAAGCTTAATAACGTTTTCCCGTTGACAACAAATCGTCAACATAATCTTTTGCCGGATAATGAAAATGCGCCGGGCCGTCAGCAGCGCCGGTCATGAACTGTTGCACCCAATCGGATTTGGATTGTTCAATTTCCTTAGGCGTGCCTTGTCCGACAATTTTGCCTTCTGCAATCACATAAATATAATCGGCTATCGCCGCTGTTTCCTGGACGTCATGAGAAACGACGATGCTGGTTAAGCCGAGGATAGTATTCAGAGACTTGATAAGGTGAACCAATGCGCCTTTGGAAATAGGGTCCTGGCCGGTAAACGGTTCATCGTACATGATCATCATCGGATCCAGCGCAATCGCCCTGGCCAAGGCGATACGCCTGGCCATGCCGCCGGACAGCTCATTGGGCATCAGGTTTCGTGCGCCTCTCAAGCCTACCGCCTGCAATTTCATCAGCACCAAGGTGCGAATCATCGATTCGGGAAGATGGGTATGTTCGCGCAACGGAAAAGCGACGTTATCGAAGACGTTCATGTCCGTTAATAGCGCGCCGCTTTGGAACAACATGCCCATGCGTTTACGCAGATTGTACAGGTCTGCCCGGCGTAAGCGGTGGACGTTGTTGCCATCGACGATAATAGTGCCTTGAGCAGGAAACAATTGGCCGCCGATCAGTTTTAACAGCGTCGTTTTGCCGGTGCCGCTAGGCCCCATGATGGCGGTAATTTTACCGCGCGCGAATTCCAGCGAAATATCGTCAAATATTTTCTTGTTGCCGCGGGAAAACGACAAGTTTTGAACAGAAACCAGGCTGTTTTGCGGGGAGACGCTGTTATCCATGCGTAATAAAGGGCTAATAATCGGAAATGGAACAAGCTATTTTCTATGACTAGTCGCTATTAAGTCAATCTATTGTGCTGCTTGTCTCTTGGTAATGATTTTGTAAGGTTGAATTTACTTGAGCGGTGTGGATATTCGACCGGTAGGGCTTTCAAGATTGTCTGCCGGGTTGGCGTAGTAACCGTCATCTACATAGTCGGGATGTAAATCTAAAATATTTCGTGTATCCTTTTTTAGCAATTACCGTGCTCCTTTGGCTTTGCTCAAGGGAATTGAAAACGAATAAAAAAGATGGCGGGCTCAGATATGGTGTTAACCGCTCTCTCAATAGACTAATAAAATATCACCGTGCAAAAATTCACAGCAAACTATCTTGTCGGCATAGATCTTGGCACAACACATACCGTTGTCGCTTACGCCAAAGCCGATAATACCCGGCAAGACATACACATCTTCCAAATCGAGCAATTGATAGCTCCCGGCCAAGTTGCCGCAAGGCCGTTGTTGCCGTCGGTGCGCTATCATCCGGCATCCGGCGAATTGTCCGAGGCCGATCTCGCATTCCCCAGCGGAACGCCGTCAGAAACCGAAACCGCCGTTATCGGCGAGGCCGCGCGTCTGCTGGGCAGCAAAAGCAAGGGCCGATTTGTCACCAGCGCCAAAAGCTGGCTGTCGCATCCGTCGGTCGATCATGGCGCCGACATTCTGCCGTGGGGCAGCAGCGATGACATCAGCAAAGTTTCGCCTATAGCGGCCAGCGCCAGCTATCTGGCGCACATCCGCACGGTTTGGGGGCATCAATTTCCCGATGCGCCGCTGGAACGACAGGATATTGTGATTACCGTTCCGGCCTCGTTCGATGAGGCGGCCAGATCGTTGACGCTGGAGGCGGCGCGGCTTGCGGGATTGCCTAATGTCCGGCTGTTGGAGGAACCCCAGGCGGTTTGCTACGACTGGTTAAGACGCCATACCGGAACGATTAAGCAGGCGCTGGCGAATGTGCATCTGCTGCTGGTTTGCGATGTCGGCGGCGGAACCACCGATTTAACGCTGATCAAAGTGGAGCCGGGCGAGCAGGAACCTAAATTAACCCGCATCGGGGTCGGCGATCATTTAATGCTGGGCGGCGATAATATCGATTTGGCCTTGGCCCATCTTGCGGAAAGCCGCCTGGGCAATGCTGAAAAACGCCTGTCGGCCGCGGATTTGTCGCAATTGATCGAACAATGCCGGATCGCTAAAGAGCGTTTGCTGGCCGACGATGCGCCCGAACAAATCAACGTCACCTTGCTGGGCGGCGGCTCCAAGCTGATCGGCGGCTCCCGTTCTGTCGCGCTGTCCAAAGATGAAGTCAGGGAAATTGCCCTGGACGGCTTTTTCCCGTTATCGGGCTTTGACGATTTGCCGGACAGGAAGCGCAGCGGCGTAGTCGAGTTCGGCTTGCCGTATGCGGCGGAACCCGCAGTCAGCAAACATATCGCGGCGTTTTTAAAGCTGCACAGCGCCGCGTCCCGCGTAGCATTAAACGGCGAGGGTAGCGTTCCCGATGCCTTGCTGCTTAACGGCGGCGTGTTCCGCAGTCAACCGATCACCGAGCGCATGGTCGATTTAATCGGGGCGTGGCGCTCCAGTCCGCCGGTATTGCTGGAAAACCGGCACCCCGAGTTGTCGGTCGCTTTCGGGGCGGTCAGCTATGCGATTGCGCGGCGGGACAAAAAGCTTAAGATCGGCGGCGGTTCGGCGCGCAGTTATTTTCTGCTGATCGATACCGACGATTCTTCCAAGCAGCAAGGCCCTTCGACTCTACTCAGGACAGGCATCTGCATCTTGCCGAAAGGCAGTGAAGAAGGTGATGAGATTATTCTGAAAGACCGGCGTTTTGCGTTGCGCTTAGGCGTGCCGGTGCGTTTTCATCTGGTTTCATTGTCCGGCGACGGCGACTTCAAACCGGGCGATGTGACCGAAATTACCGACTCGTTTCATTCCCTGCCGCCGCTGGCCGTGGCCTTTGAAGGCGATGTCGGCAAGCCGAATGCCGAGGTCATCGTCGAATTGGCGGTCGCCCAAACCGAAGTCGGTACGCTTAAAATTCAATGCATTGCTGTCGAGGACAGCAGCCGGCGATGGGATGTTGAATTTCAAATCAGGAAAAGGTCGGCCGGTTTGCAAACGGACGTCGCGTTGCCCGGTAATTTCAATCAGATCGCCGAACAGATACAGGCTGTTTTCGGCGCTAAATCCAGGCAGATTGATCCCAAAGCGGTCAAAAGCCTGCGCGCCGATCTGGAAAAACTGACCGGTGTTGCACGTACCGAATGGACGACGCCTTTATTAAGAGCCATGTTCGGGGTCTTGCTGGACGGGACGAAATACCAGCGCCGCTCCGAAAATCACGAACGCGTCTGGCTGAGTCTGGCCGGTTTTTGTTTGCGGCCCGGATTCGGCTATCCGCTGGACGACTGGCGCGTCGAGCAGTTGTGGAAGAGCTATCCGCAAGGCATCCAGTTTGTTAACGAAACCCAGAACTGGACCGAATGGTGGACGCTGTGGCGGCGGATTTCCGGCGGTCTGGATGCGGCGGCGCAAGAGCGTATTTTTGCCGATATTGCAAAGTTTTTGAACCCTGCGGCGGCAAGACAACCCGGCGTCGCCAAGCAAATCAAAAACCGCGGTTACGACGATATGGTGCGGCTGGCCGCCGTTCTGGAACGCCTGCCGGTCGCCAAGAAAATACAATTGGGCGAATGGCTGTTAAAACGCCTGGAAAAAGCCGGAGAGCCCAGCCAAACCTGGTGGGCGGTCGGACGTATCGGGGCAAGAATGCCGTTTCACGGCAGCAGTCATAATGTCGTTTCTGCCGACATCGTCTGCCGATGGTTACAACAGATGCTGGCGGTAGATTGGAAGAAAATCCCGCAGGCAGGCTTTGCCGCGACACTGATCGCCAGGATGAGCGGCGACAGGGCGCGGGATATTGATGACGCTATGCGCCTGCAAGTCATTGAAAAACTAAAGCTGAGCAAAGCGCCGGCATCCTGGATCGACATGGTCGAGCAGTTGAAAGAGCTGGACGAAAAAGAAGAAAAACAGATTTTTGGCGAAGCATTGCCGCCGGGATTAAAACTCATCAATGAAGCGTAGCGCTTAAAGAAGGACATCATGAAACTGGTCAGTATCGTCATCATCGCAGGGCTTATCCTGCTGTATTTTATAGATGTGGCATTTAAACTTAACCCGTTTAATGTGGAGATGTTAATTCACAGTGGCCTGAGGTTTTTGACCGGCTTTCTGGTTCTCGGCATCGGGGTTTTTTATGCTCATCAAATCAGTCTCAAATTTGCGGTTTGTCTTGTATTGACGTTGGCTTTGGCTGATGACATTTGGGATTACACCAGGAATGTGAACAGTTTCAGCTTTGAAGTCATGCTGCACAGCATTTATATGATGCTATGGGGCGCTGTGACGGGGTATGCGCTGATGAAGCATTGGCTGGATGGGCGTAGGCCGGAATAAGGCGGCCATCCAAGCGCATAGCGCGGTGGCGTTTCCGGCGAATCCGGGTGGTGCTTAAGATTTATCACCACGAAGACACGAAGAAAAAATCGTGTGGTGCGCCGGCATGACAATGCTCTTGGCAACGGCTTCTGCGTCGCCCTACCTCCTGCATCCATGAAGGCGCAGCTTCGTGAGCCTGGAAGCTGGAGCTTGGGATCTCGTATTCAGTAAAAGCCTTAACTCAATGTCAACGACGTAGGGCGTGGAAAAATTTTCCCTTGTGACCATGCACCGCTCCTAACAAAATTTTGAAGAAAACACATGTCTGACACAGATGTCATCATTATCGGCGCAGGCGCATCGGGCCTGATGTGCGCAATCGAAGCCGGTAAGCGCGGCCGCAAGGTACTGGTTCTGGACCACGCCAACAAGGCCGGGAAAAAAATCCTGATGTCCGGCGGCGGACGCTGCAATTTCACCAATTATTCGATCGAGCCGAATAACTATATCTCGCACAACCCGCATTTTTGCAAGTCGGCGCTGAGCCGCTATACCCAGTGGGATTTTCTGGCGTTAATCGGGCGCTACCGAATTCCTTTTCATGAACGCGATCACGGCCAGTTGTTCTGTGATGAAAGCGCCAAAGATATTCTGGATATGTTATTGGCGGAATGCGACAAGGCCGGGGCGGTGGTGCAGTTGAATACCCATATCGATTCAATTGATCGGCCGACTGAGCGCTTTCAGCTTAAAACCGGCAACGGCAATTTTACCTGCCAGTCATTAGTGGTTGCGACCGGCGGCTTGTCGATACCCAAAATGGGCGCGACGCCTTTGGGTTATAAGATTGCCGAACAATTTGCCATTAAGGTGTTGCCGACCAGTGCGGGCCTGGTTCCGTTTACCTTGCAGCCTGGCGACAAGGAAAAATTCTCGGCGTTATCGGGTATTGCCGTGCCGTGTGTAGTCAGCAATAAACGACAGAGTTTCACTGAAAATGTATTGTTTACCCATCGGGGCTTGAGCGGCCCGGCGATTTTACAGATTTCATCCTACTGGCGCGCCGGGGAGGACATTGTGATTGACATGCTGCCGCAGCTGAATTTGGAAACAGAGCTGAAATCGAAGCGGCAGCAAAAGCTTAAAAACAAGTTAAAAACGATTCTGGAAGGCTATTTGCCCAAGCGGCTGATCAGTGTTTTCCTGGCTGAAGATTTACTGGAGTTTTCGTTACAGGATTTGTCCGACAAACAGATTCAGCAGGTTGCAGACCGGATAAACAGGTGGACGATCAAACCCAACGGCACCGAAGGTTATCGTACTGCGGAGGTGACTTCCGGCGGGGTTGATTGCGATGCCGTCTCTTCCAAAACCATGGAAAGCAAACAGGTGCAGGGGCTTTATTTTATCGGCGAAGTGCTGGATGTCACCGGATGGCTGGGCGGCTATAATTTTCAGTGGGCGTGGTCGTCAGCCTGGTGCGCCGGGCAATATTGTTGAGGTGACAGGTTTGTAGCGGGAAGATCGGTAGAACACACTGGGCATATCCTACCGACTTTATTCTCAGTAAGGCGCTGTCCTGACTATTTATCTTTCGATGTGAACTTACTATAAAAGCTTTTTAGTTTTCCCGGCGCTTTTACATCATCAGGTTGTTGATCCGCACTGGCTTGATCTTCGCTTGGCGGCAATGTTTCCTCGGCTGTTGCGTCTGTCCACTGGGGTTCGGTTTTAACCGAAGGCTGTTTTTTGCCGAACAGGTTTTTGATTTTTCCAATGGATTCTTTAGCGGCAATAACCGGTTGCTCCGCTATATCGGATGCTACGGACGGAGCTTCTTCCGCTACCGGTTGCGGTTCTATGTTCGGCTCCGGCTGTTGCTTCTTACCGAACAGGTTTTTGATTTTTCCAAGCGACCCTTTGGCGGGATTAACCGCTTGCTGTTTCATATCCGACGATACTGCCGGAATCGGTTTAGCTATCGGCCGGAAGTCTTCGTCCAATACCAGATCTACCGGATCGACCTCTTCGATAGCTCTTATCGATTCAGTGGGTATTTGTTCAACCGGCCAAGTAACCGCAACTTGCGGCTCTTCAGTAATGGGCTCGACCTGTTTGTCCGGCGCAGCGTGGGCAATCAGCGGTTCTTCAAACGTTGGGCTTGGCGGTTGCCGGTCATTCACCACCCGGAACGTTTCCGGTTTAGGCTCTGCTTTAGGTTCTACGGGGAGCGCCGCAGCAGGCTGGAAGTTTTTCAGGGTGTCGGATAAAACCAGTTGACTATCGTTTTGCTGTTGCAGCATTGACTTCTGTTCTTCAAGCGCCTGTTCCAGTTTAAAAAGCTGGCTGGTGTGATTGTCTAATGTCGATTGCAGCGCATTCAGCAGCGACTCTTTTTCGGCCAGTTTTGCCGTTGCCGCCTGACAGCTTTGCTGTAACTCGGTTTTTGCCTGCTGCTCGGTGCGCAGACGCTCGATGAGTTGCATAATGACTTTGTCATGCTGCTGCCACAACGGTTCGGCCTTAACGTCTTCGCTTGCAAGCAACGGCCGTTCGCCAAGATCGAAACTCGTTGCCAGCGTCTGAATCGTTCCGGCAACCTGCCGGTTGCGTTGATAAATCAGCTGTTCAAGCGCTAAAGCCCGTTGCGTTTCGTCTTGAGCGGCGGATTGGGCTTTTTCCGAGTGTTCAACAGCCGCCGCTAATTCTTCTTGACTGAGTTGTAATTGCTGTTGCGTGGCGTTAAGGGTTTTGATGGCGGCTTTTTCAGCGGCCACTTTACTTCTTTTTATGGCGGCAATTCTGATGCTGTACAGTATCGCGGTCAGTAGCCAGACAGCTGCGGCTAATGCCCCGGCATATAACGGATTATTTAAGGTAAGCAGATACCATTCGGAAAGCATAGCTTTGATAAAGGGCAGATAGGTTTGCATAGATGTTCCTCAAAAATAGAATTTTATATATTGTACTCGGAGCACTGTTGGCGACGCTGATATTTTTACCGAAGGGCTTATTGGATGATTGTTTTCGGGGTTTTGCGATGTTGCTTTCAGGCTTGGTTTAATGATGGTTCTGGTGTTACGCAGTTAGTCGGATTTATATTGATTTAACGTTAAGGTGTCGCTAGTGCGGCGGTTATTTGAATCGTGGGTTCGCCCCCGAGGGCGAGTTACTTTCTTTTGCGTCGCCTCGGCAACTGTTCCTGCGTTCCTCGCTTTCACCGGGGGTTGCCGAAGGTCCATCCCTGACCCTCTGGGCAACGCGCTGCATCCTTGCAGCGCCCCTACGGGCTATTCCCGGTGAAAGCTTCGGTACTCCGCGCGGCATACGGGATTGGGTTCCTGCCAGCGGCCGATTTTTTTGTTTTTTCTCGTTCCCACGCGTTGCGTGGGAATGCAGTTAAAGGCGCGCTGCGCCGCGAGTTGAGTGCGTATCCTACGCACTATATCCAGGCAGCGCGACAAACAGGACAAAAATTATCTGTGCGTAACATCAGTTAGGAGTATGCATGAATTAACTTGAGCAAATAGCATCGCCACTATCCCCTGACCTGGCAGGTTTTAAAAACCTGCCAGGTCTAACGTATGAAGTTATTTTATGCGCATTCCTTAGCAGTTAAAAAATGGAACACAGAGTGGTTACAATTCTTCAGGCCGTTGGGGTCGCTAATATTCGTTATTCCCGGTTAGACGGGGCATTGTCAGAATTTGGATTATCGATTTTTACTTAAATCAATGCTTGAGTCCCAGCCTCCGCCCAAGGCCTTATAAAGCGCGGCCAGGGCCGTCGCGGTGGCGGTTTCGCTTTGGGCCAGGCGATCCTGGTCTTGCAATAAACGCAATTCGGCATCGAGCACCGTTAAAAAGTCGCTCACGCCTTCCGCAAAACGCAGATGAGCCAGTTCGTGGGCTCTTTCGCTGGCTTTGGTTGCCGAAGTCAGCAATGCTCTCCGCTTGCGTTCCCGGTTGTAATTCACCAGCGCGTTTTCGGTTTCTTCCAAAGCGCTCAGCACCGTTTGCTGGTACTGGGCCAAGTTCGCTTCGGCGCGAGCATCGGCGGCTTTGATACGGGCATACACGCGGCCTAAATCCAGGGCCGCCCAACTGATTTTCGGACCGGCGGAATAGGTGTCCGAACTCGCCGCGCCGATGCCCGACAAGGTCGAGGATTCAAGGGAGATAGTGCCGACAAAGGTCACGCGCGGAAAAAGATCGGCAGTGGCGACGCCGATCCGGGCGGTAGCGGCAGCCAAAGCCCGTTCGGCGATGCGAATGTCGGGACGGCGGCGCAGCAGTTCGGCAGGTCGGCCGATGTTGATGGTTTTGGGGATGTTGGGCAGCGGCGCGGGTTGCGACAACTTCCCGGTCAGCGCGCCGGGAAGTTGTCCGGTAAGTACGCTGAGCCGATGCATGGCCTGCTGAATGGCGCTTTCCAACGGCGGAATAATCGCCAGGGTGGAATCGAGCTGGGCCGCCGCCCTTGATGTATCGAACTCGGTGCCGCGCCCGCCTTCGAGTCTGGTGCGGGTTATTTCCAGGGTTTGGGTTTGGTTGGCGGCGTTCTTTTTCGCCGTCGTCAACTGGTTTTGCAAGCCTCGCAATTCGAAATAGTTTCTGGCCACTTCGGCAACCAGGCTGACGCCGAGATCCCGAAGACTTGCTTCCTGCGCATCGACTTCGTCGCTGCTCGCTTCAACGTTGCGGCGTACGCGGCCGAAGAAATCGACTTCCCAAAAAGCGTCGAAACCGATGTTGTAGAGCGTCAGGTCGCGCGGTGCAAAGGACCTGTTATTCAGGGCGCCGGCACTGCGTTTCTGGTCGGTATAATTGGCATGCGAACTGACGATAGGCGCCAAATTCAGCCCCGCTTCCATGTACAGCGACCGTGCTTCGCGAAGATTAGCGCGGGCGGCTTCCAGATTGCGGTTGTGTTGCACCGTTTGATCGACAAGTTCGGTTAGATCCTTGTCTTCAAACAGTTTCCACCACGCGACATCGACGCCCTGAGCGGAAAACTCCGGGTTGTCGGCATTGGCGAAGTCCTGTCCGGCATCGGTAGCCGGGGTTTTATAATCGGGACCTACCGCGCAGGCGTTGAGTAAAGCGGTGCTGATGACGATTAAGCCGAAAATCCGGCCGCGCCCCAGGGTATTGCGGACATGAAGTTCTGCGCAGTGCATCTTTTTCATAGGCTGTATCGTTGTAAGTAGGGATGCTGTCGACCGGCCGGGCCTGCTTTGCCTAAGCCTGATGCAGCATGGGTTATACGGTATCGCTTGTTCATCGATCGTGTCCGGAAGAGGCATGATGAGGCGGTTTTTGTCTGGAAGCTTGCCAGCGTTGCGCCAAGGCTTGCGCAATCACGTAGAACACCGGCGTTAACAGCAAGCCGAATACCGTCACGCCCAACATGCCGCTAAACACCGCAGTGCCGAGCAAGCGCCGCGATTCCGCTCCCGCCCCTTGGGCGATAACCAGCGGAAACACACCCATAATGAAAGCGAATGAAGTCATCAAGATGGGCCGCAAGCGGATGCGCGCCGCTTCCACCGCTGCATCGAAACGGTTAAGCCCGCCTTCTTGACGCCGCTTGGCGAACTCCACGATAAGAATGGCGTTCTTGCTGGCCAAGCCCACCAGTACGATGAAGCCGATCTGGGTGAAGATATTGTTGTCCATGCCGCTCAGCCATACGCCGGTCAAGGAAGACAGTATGCACATCGGTACGATCAGGATCACTGCAAACGGTAACGACCAGCTTTCATACTGTGCCGCCAGGGCCAAAAACACGAAGATTACGCTCAACGGAAAAACCAGCAGCGCGACGTTTCCGGCCAACACCTGTTGCAGGCTGAGTTCGGTCCATTCAAAGTCGAATCCCGGCGGCAGTTCCGCGGCCATGAGTTTATTCATGATAGCAATCGCCTGGCCGGAACTGGTTCCAGGCAAGGTGTTGCCGTTGATTTCCGCGGCCGGGTACATGTTATAGCGAGTGATCTTGTCGGGGCCGGTAATTTCTTTGACCGACATCAGAGAGCCGAGCGGCACCATGCCGCCTTGAAGATTGCGGGTCTTCAATTCGGCGATGTCCTCAGGATGCATGCGAAACTCCGAATCGGCCTGCGCCACCACTTGATAAGTCCTGCCGAAACTGTTGAAGTCATTGATATAAAGCGAACCCAGATAAATCTGCAAGGTGTCGAACACGTCTTTCAAAGGTACATCCATAGACTTGGCGCGAGTACGATCCACGTCCAGAAAAAGTTGCGGCACTCCGGCACGGAAGGTCGTAAACAGCCCGGCCAGACCCGGTTGTTGATTGCCCTTGGCGAGCAGGTCGCCGACGGTGCTTTGCAACGCGTCAATGCCGGCATTGGATCGATCCTGGATTTGCAGCTTGAAGCCTCCTACCGAACTCATGCCCCGGATCGGCGGCGGGGCGAATACGGCAATATGGGCGGACTCGATTTGAGCAAGGCGCTGGGTCAGACTTTTGATCACGGCATCGGCATGAAGTTCGGGATGACCGGCGCGCTGATCGAAGCCGTCCAGACGCGCAAACAGGGTGGCGACATTGGACTGGCTGGCGCCGCTCAAGATCGAAAACCCGGCGTAGGCGTTCACATGCTTGACGCCTTTGGTTTCCATAATAATGCGGCTGGCCTGCTGGACCACGTCCTGAGTGCGCGCCAGCGAGGCTGCGTCGGGCAGTTGCGCATACAGAATCAGGTAGCCCTGATCTTGCGGGGGAATGAAGCCGGCCGGCACTTTTTCAAAGGCCAGCCAATTAAGTCCGTTGAGTCCCGCATACAGCACCAGCACTACCGCGGTCATCCGAATCAGCCTGCCGACCAGACGCGCGTAGCCTTCGCTGAACGCGTCGAAGAAGCGGTTGAAACGGGCAAACAACCAGCCGAACAAGCGATCGAACAGCCGCGTGAACGCATCCTTGTCGCCATGCGCCCGATCCAGCAGCAGCGCACACAAAGCAGGACTCAGCGTCAGCGAGTTGAACGCCGATATGACCGTCGAAACCGCGATGGTTAGCGCAAACTGTTTATAGAAAGCCCCCGAAACGCCGGTGATAAAAGCGGTGGGCACGAACACGGCGACCAGCACCAGCGCCGTGGCAATGATTGGGCCCACGACTTCGTCCATCGCCTTTCGGGTGGCGTCCCTGGCCGATAGGCCCAAGGCGATATGGCGTTCGACGTTTTCCACCACCACGATGGCGTCATCCACGACGATACCGATAGCCAGCACCAGGCCGAACAACGATAAGGTGTTAAGCGACAAGCCTAATGCCGACATCACCGCGAAAGTGCCGATCAAAGAAACCGGCACCGCAAGCAGCGGAATAACGGTGGCGCGCCAGTTCTGCAAGAATATCAGCACCACCAGCACCACCAGCAGCATGGCTTCGAACAGGGTCTTGATCACCGCATCGATCGATTGCTGCACAAACACCACGGTGTCGTAAACCAGCAGATAATCCAGGCCTTCGGGAAAGCGCGGCTTGAATTTTTCCATCGCGGCCACCACCGCCTTTTTGGTATCCAGCGCGTTGGAGCCGGGCAACTGGAAGATAGCGAGGCCTACGGTGGGCTGGCCGTCCAGCACCAATGCGGAGTTGTAATCTTTTGCGCCCAGCTCGATGCGGGCCACGTCCTTGAGACGGGTTACCTGCCCGTCTTTGCCCTTTTTAATGACGATTTCGGCGAACTGACCGGCTTCTATCAGGCGTCCCGTCGTAGTGACCGTGTATTGAAAATCGGTATTCTCCTGGGTCGGTTGTTGGCCGACCACGCCCGCCGCGACCTGGATGTTTTGTTCGCGGATAGCGGCGACGACATCGCCGGCGGTCAGATTGCGGGCGGCGATTTTCTCCGGGTTCAACCAGAGGCGCATACTGTAGTCGCGGGCGCCGAACACGAAAATGTCGCCCACTCCCGGCAATCGCGCCAGCGTATCCTTGAGTTGCAGCAGCGCGTAATTGCTTAAATAAACGCTGTCGTAGCGGCGGTCCGGGGAGACCAGATTGACGACCAGGCTCAAGTCCTGGCTGCGTTTCTTGACGCTGATGCCTTGCCGGCTGACTTCCTGCGGCAGTCTGGGCTCGGCCAGCGCCACCCGGTTTTGCACCAACACCTGGGCTTTGTCCAGATCGGTGCCGGGCTTGAAGGTAATGGTCAGCGCCATGCTGCCGCTGTTGGTGGATTGGGAGGACATGTACAGCATATCCTCGACGCCGTTCACTTCCTGTTCGATAGGCGTAGCTACGGTTTCGGCGACTACCGTGGCGTTAGCGCCGGGATAAGTCGCACTCACCACCACGGTTGGGGGCGCAATCTCCGGGTATTGGGCAATAGGCAGGCCGATCAGCGCAAGGCCTCCGACCAGAATAATGACGATGGACAAGACCGAGGCGAAAATCGGCCGGTCGATGAAAAAGTGGGTGAATCGATTCATGGTCTAATTTTCTCCATCGCGCTTGGCGAGCGGGATGCGTTCCGGATTCACGGTGGCGCCCGGTTTGAGCTTTTGCAAGCCTTCGATAACCGCCCATTCTTCAGGCTTCAATCCTTCGGTAATCACGCGGAATTGGCCGATATGGGCGCCGAGTTCCACTTTGCGGTATTCCACCCGGTTTTGTTGATTGACCACCCATACAAAGCGTTGCGCCTGATCGGTGCCGATGGCCCGGTCGGGAAGCAGGATGGCCGGGTAGGGGACGCTTTGGCGAATCCGCATCCGGGCAAAAAAACCGGGGCTTAACAGTTCGTCCGGGTTGGCGAATATGCCGCGCAATGTTAAGGTGCCGGTGGCGGCGTCTTCGCGCGGCGATATATAGTCGAGATGGCCCTGGTGAGGAAAATCAGGCTCATCCGCTACCGCCAACTCTACCGGCGTATGTGCGTCGCCTAAACTGCCGCGACCTTTTTTCCGGGCCTGACGCCGATATTTCAGGACCGAGCGTTCGTCGGCATCGACGTAAACATAAACGGGGTCGGTGGAGACGATAAAGGTCAACACGGTTGCATCGCCTCCGCCGCCGTTGACCAAATTGCCGGCGGTTATTAACTCGCGGCCGATTCGACCGTCTATCGGGGCGCGTACTTGGGTAAACTCCAGGTTCAAGCGGGCCGTGTAAAGGTTGGCTTGTGCCGATTGAACCGCGGCAGCGGTCTCTCGAAGTCCTTTGCTGCGGGCATCGTGTTCTTCCTCGGAGATGGCCTTGGCGCGAAATAAATGCTCGGCTCGGGATAAGTCGTTCTTTGCCAGTTCATGCCGGGACTTAGCGCGTTCCAGTTCAGCTTCGGCGTAGTTCAGCTGGGCGGTAAAGGGTTTCGGGTCAATCAGGAATAAAAGGTCGCCTTTATGTACCCTGTCGCCCGCCTTGAAATTCACTTTGTCCAGATAGCCGCTCACTCGGGCGCTAACCTCTACCGAATTGACGGCTTCGATGCGGCCGGTGTATTCGTCCCATTCAGTCACTTCTTGCGACAAAGGCTGTGCGATTTTGACAGCGGGCGTTTGGCCCTGATGCGGCTGAGCAGGAGAATCGTCATGGCCGCCGCAGCCGTTCATCCCCAGCAGGGCGATGGCGGCTAACAGGCCGACGCGCGCAGGCGGCATTAAGGTCCGGTCATTCGCAGGAACTTTTTGAGGCGATGTCCCGTGAAAGGCGTCAGGGCTCGGCTTCCTCAATGGATTTAAACGATGGGCGATAACCGACATGAGAGTTTCTTTTTGCATCCTTTGTACACTCTGCTCTTTAAGGGAAACGGTAAAATATATTATCATTTAATTTCAGGTATCATCACAATAATTTGAGTCAATGGGTTTCGTGAGTATTAAGTAATGATTAAATGTGGACGACCTCGCAAAGGGGAGGAACTGCTAAGTCGCGACCGGTTACTGGATACCGCCTCCAGTCTTTTTCTCGAACACGGTTATGGGAATCTCAGCCTGGAAACCATCGCTCGGGATGCGCGGGTGTCGATGCGAACCCTCTATAGTCAGTTCGGCGGTAAAGCCGGATTATTCGGCGCGGTGATAAGGCGTTGCAGCGACCAATTTGTCACCGGGCTGTCGGATGAGCATGTTTTGGAGCGTTCTCCGGAAGACGCGCTGGTCTTTTTCGCCAAGCAGTTTTTGCATCGCATCACAAGGCCGGATGTGGTGCGCATGCGCGCCATACTGATTGGCGAGTCGTCGCGCTTCCCGGATCTTGCCACGCAATTTTATGAACAAGGGCCGCAGCGCACGCTTGAGCATCTCGCCCAGTTTTTCGCCCGGCAGCAAAAAACCGGCTATTTTGCCGCAATGGACCCGCATTTTCTCGCCGACCAATTTTTGAGCGCGTTACGAAGCGAACGCTTTCAAAAGCTGCAACTCGGCCTGGAGCCGACGCCGGACGAAGCGGAAATCGATGTCTGGGTGCGGCAAGCTATTGGCTTGTTCCTGCACGGCAGCCTGAAAAACAGGCAGGGCGGTACAAGCGCTATCGCGCTTGAACAAAGGTAGGCGAATAGTTAGCTAAATCGGCCTCTGCAAGTAACTATAAAGCCTGAATCAAACGATTTCAAAAGAGAAAACCACGGTAATCAGCGTCATTGAAACTAATCCTAATAAGAAAATCATTTCCGCCCAACGCTCTAAACCTTCAGTGCATTGGTTTAAACGAATCGATGAAAATGAAAGCAGGGCGCTAATCATGAACAATAAACTATCAATCGCTAAAGCTTTATCGATTAAGTAGTTGGTAAGTCCAGGGGCCGCGCTTTTAACGATGCTGATGACCATGATACAGACGCCAACCATGGTCGCGGAATTCGGTAAGATGTGGTGGGAGAGATCGCTGGAGTTATTTTTTTTCATGGTTTTTTTTAATATCAATAGATGTCTTTATCCGGTCCTATCCGGTTTTTGGCCATAATAAAATCGGTATGAGCGACATGTAAAAGGTCTGCAATTTTCCGTACCAGGTATTCTTCATTCTCATCTAAGACGCCGTCAATAAAAGCAATTTTCTATAGATGGGCATATTTATTCTTGGCAATCGCCTTAACAAATGTTTACTTCGCTGAATTCTTCGCATCAAGATTGCTTTGTGCAGCCGAATGTCCCTGAGCTGCGGCTTGCTGGTATAACTCAAGCGCTTTGGCTTCGTCCTTCGGTACGCCCAGTCCATTTTCATAAATATAGGCGAGGTTGTATTGCGCATCGGGGTCTCCTTCTTGCGCTTCTCTTTGCCACTTGGCAATCCGGTCTTCTGTTCCCGTCGCCGCAGGGGCGGCGATTTGTTTTACCTGATTACTGTCGGCCGCCTCTTCAGAACACGCTGGCAGTGTTGTCGCAACGATGGCAATGGAAATAAGGATGATTGGTTTGTGAAGTGATGTCATTGTTTTGCCCGGTTAAAAATAATGAAAAATCAGCGCAACGGATCATTTGCCGGCATATGAATTATCAATACTATCTCTTTTGTTCATAGTGGCAAGCATAGGTGTTTTGCCTATGCCGCCAAAAGTATAATAGCGTGTCATCGAAAAAGAGAAACTAATCATACAATAACCAGAACGCCGGACTTACTGGTCAGGCCTGACAAGCGCTTAGCGCATTGCCAAAGCTGGAAAACAAGATTGCCAATCTCGCACTAAGTCCAGTCATCACCGCCGTCGCTGTCCCCATCGTCATCCCAGGAGGACGCATCGGCGATACCAAAGTCCGTGCCGCCCATATCGTCATTCGCGCTTATGTTATTGGATTCGTTCCATGGAGGGCTATCATGGCGGGGCGGCTCGGGGATGGGGTTATTCTTGTCGCCATCGATAAAACGGTGCATCAGCGCTTCACCGGCCACTACACCGGCGCCCAACGCCGCTCCCGTTGCCAGATTCCCCATAATGCCGGAACCCATTCCGCCTGTAGCGGCTTGAGCCGTTACCGGGCCGGACCCATTCGCGCCGACCGGCGGCATGTTTGAGGCGGGACCATTGCCTGCATAGCTATTGGCGGGAATCGTATTGGAGTTTCGCCGACTCATAAACCCAATTAACAATGCGATTAAACCAATGCCCAAAAGCAACAGAATCGCCGGCATCCCATCTTTAACGGTAGGCGGTATGCTCTGACTGCCGATATTCGGCCGCACCGCTCCATTTGATACGGAAGAAATGCGACTCTTAAGAGTCTTGACTGCCTCCGGTTTGGCAAAGGGCAAGCCAGGCTGTAAATGTTCGGCGGTATTCAGTTCAACGCCGGCGCTGCTGAACAGGCCTTGTTTGGCCAGTAATTCGGCTTCGACAAAGTGCGCCTTGGCGCTATTGGGGTGATCGTGCAGCACCTTATCCATCATCGACTGCGCCTCATTAAATTTCCCTGCTTCAGCCGCCGAATAGACTTGATGCAGGGTGGGATCGTCTTCGGCAAAAGCAGGCGCCGCCAATAACAGCAGCGCGAGGGTAATTGTGGAACGTTTTAACATGGTGAAACTCCTGATTGTAGTAGGTCGTTTATTAAGGTCGGCGTGGCAATAAACATAATGCCGTTTGGTTTATCAGTGATGTGTTAATTAATTCAAAGTTCGGCGCTAAGGCAACGGCGGAAGGGAAAAGTATTTTTGTAAATCCTTTAAACGCGGCTGATCCAGGTAAACATCATCCGGATAATAACCGATATGATGAACGCCCAGTTTTCTCAATAATTCCAGCTGTTCAATAAAAAACGGCGAGGGGATTTTCTCCCGCGTCTTCCAATTGACCGTTTGCAACTCAAATACGGATTTCTTCAGCCCTTCGGGGTAATGAGCCGCAGCCGCGACTAATTCGGTCAACCATTGGCCGGGTTTTTTTGCGTCTTCCATCAACGGCATGGCTTCAATGGCAACGTAATTGTAATGCGCTAAAAAGGATTTGAACGATTGGGCATACCATTCTTCGCTATCCGGTTTTAACAAGGGCAGGGCATATAAATTTCGCGCTGTTTTTATACCGGGACGATTATCCCGAACCCTATTCGCCAGTTCATCGGTAAATTGATTAATCAGTTCGGTTTTATGCCGAGTCCATGCCAAACGCATTTTGGGGCTTGCATGCAATTTTTCAAATTGATCGGGCAGTCCCCAGACATCACGGCCAAAAGATAACGCTACCGGCGATACGTCTTCATGATCGGATAAAATACCGTCGTCATGAAATAGAATCCCGTCAACATTGCAATATCGGCCTAAATCCTCATATATTTCAGTTATATAATGACGCGCTTCAGGCTGAAAAACCGAAAGCCGCGTGTAAATATGACTGGATTTTTGCGCTTTACCGTCTCGCCATTCCTGTACATACCAGGAATCCGGCAGATTGTTTTGATAAGCAAAAATCGGCAGCCACGCATAGACATTGACGCCTGCGCGGGTTTTCAGCTGCCAGGCGACGTGGCTAAACAAATCCTGTTTGACCGGCAAATGCCGGTTAGGGAAATACAAGGCGTCGGCATTGCCGTCGCCGTCAGAATCCGAGTAGGCTTGCAGAAACACCGTATCAATGCGCATGTTCGCAATGCGCCGGATCTCGGCTTCTACATTACGCTCGGTCTGTTTCGGGTCTTCGTCGTAGAGGAAATCCATGTCCACATGCGCTATCCGCAAAGGCCTGTCGGTACGCAGTTTGCTCACAATTTCAGCAAATTGACGGACGTCCGGGTTATCGGTCATGATCAAACGACGCAACACATCGATATTGGCCACGGTATTAAAGCCGTCAATCAAGCCCATAGTCATCGACATTCCGGCTTCGCGCGACGCTTCCAGGGCAATATTGTTGTATTCCCCATACGGCCAAACCATGACTCTGGGCCACACGCCCGCATGTTGAAAAATGAACTCGGCGCTTTTTCTTAGGGCGAGATGGATACGTTCCCGATACTGTGCATCGCTTTCATAACGCCCGGTCGTAAAGTCGTATAAACGGGTGACCGTCCCAGCCTGGCTGTCGCCTTGCGGATTGGCGACAGCGCTTTTGTGCAGGTCGTAAGTATGCGAAGCCATTTCTACCAGGCCGGATTTCACCATTTCCCGCACTTGACTCCAAGTAAGCAATTGTTTGCCCGCTTCGTCCGGCGTATCAATGCCGTCTATCCAGCTACCTATCAAAGCGACAGTCGCCGGGTAATGATATTTTTTTAGAATCGGAAAGACGCGGGTGTAAAAACTCTGATAACCGTCATCGAAAGTTAATAACACCGATTTATCCGCTATCGAACTCTTACCTGCCGCCGCATCAAGGACGTTCTGCACGCTGACGATTTTGTAGCCGTTTTTCTTCAGCCAAGCCAAGTGATCTTCAAAATGATCGACGCTGACATCCATCGAATTTAGCGAAGATTTTGCGCTGCCGGTTTTCACTACATCGTGGTAATTGAGCACCAAAAAGTGATGTTCGCCGGCATGAGCCACTGCGGTAATCGGCATTATAAAAGCCAATATAAACAGCTTCTTAAGCCACTTATGCGCCATAACGGAATTTGATTGAAACATATATTTTGCTTTCATGGTTATGACGCTTACGAACACTTTTTTTATAGCCAAAACGTTGGTTTTCAAGCCCGCATCGAGTTGTAAAAAGAATCCGTATGGCTAAATGAGCCATCCTGATGCATTCTACACGATCTAGGTATTGGACTAACTACTTAGACTTTTCCAGGGTTTCATGGATGGCTGCTGCTTGTTGGTGTTCTTTCGATAACGCTTCATGGTGAGCAACCATCGCTTCGTGATGCTTTTTTAAACTGGCATGCCCGCCTTTTTCATATTCGGTAGCCATCAGCGCTTTATAGTGCTCGACCATCGCTTTATGATGCGCGGCTTTTTCCATATGAAGCGCGGCGGCTTCTATATGTGCCGCGCTCGATTCGGCAGGTGCAGTGATATTAGCAGGCTGCTCAGCAGCAGGCGGCAGCTCCGCCAGTAAAGGGGCGGATATAACACTCATGCAAGCTGTCAAAGCCAAATTCAGGTAAATATTTTTTTTCATAACCGTTTTTCCTCGCGCTAATCGTTACAAACAATTACTTCATGCTTTTTTATTGCTGTTTATCGGCCTCTTTTCGATACCTGATTGCTTGTATCGACTTTGTTAAAGGTCGGTTATTGTAAAAAACGGATTTATTAAGAGGCGTTTTTATATGCTAAAAGCAACTTATAGGCCATTATAAAAAAATATATGTAATTCAAATGATAATATGGTTTATTTGGTAAATTAACTCACCTTAAAAGGGGAAAATAAACCGGGCGCAGTCAGTCTTGCGGTGCAAAACAACCGGTGGCTAAATGATGAGTCGTATCAAAAACGCTAAAGCGTTATTGACTTGAATCAATGACAGCTTTGCAATGGGATGAGTGCCGATCTTGAGCTGAAATACGCTAAAAGCAGCGTGAAGACAGGTCTATCCAGAAGGTTCAATTCACGATTAACCTGAGTAAGCGGAAAAGTTGAAATAGGGGGTTTTCAACCAAAAGCTTTGGTTTATTTAAACAAAGGCGCAAGCAAATTTCTATGTTTTTATCCATTTCAAGCCAGCTTCGCTTCAGCAATATTATCCGAGCAGTACCCTAGACTTATTGATAAAACTTAAGCTTTTCAAAGTCTTTTCGCATGCATGAATTAATAAGCGAGCATAGGGATCAATATCGCCATGCTCTGGCACGGTCTATGCTATATCTACGATATATCGACTTGCAATTCACTCTTTATCAGAGAGGAATTCGTAGCTTATTAATAACAATGCCGAGGTTAAAAGATAACAGCATGGCTTATCGTGAACATACCCAACCGATTTTGAATGGTTCCATTGAAACGCTTCAAAATTTTGAGTTCGACCTGGACGCGTCGATAGAACATATCGCGCATTGGCTACCGGCCCAGGGACCGATCAAGGATTTTATTCACCACAACACTTTACACGCCGTCCAGCATTACCCTTTTCATGAAGGCGTGGCTGTCGCGGCAAAAATTTTCGGGGCGCGCAGTTACTTGCCTTTAGAAGATTACCAACGGATGTACCAACAAGGCCGGATCAAAAATGCCGCTATTGAGTGGGCGATCAGGCATTCCGGATGCCCGCAGCAACAGCATGAAAAGCTTAGGGAAACCTTGTTCGAGCAGGACGATACCGGCCACTATCCGCCGGTTTCGCTGGCCAATCACGGCATTCGTACTACCTGGTTGACCCGCATCGAAGTCAATCTGAATGCCCTGGTGCATCCGGTACTGTTCCGGCTGCTGGGCAATTTCCTCGACCAAGGCATCAGCCGCTGGAGCTTGCCCAAGAACGGCGAGCATTTCTGGGATTGCGTATTGCGCTTGGCGCAAAACAGTTTATTGCCTCTCTACCCATTAAATGAACCGGAAGTCAGCGCATTATTATTTGAAACGCCCGATCATGTCATTAAAGCGTGCCTGAAAAAAATAGTCGGCGACGAGCGGCTTTACGAACAATACCTGTTGGAAATGCTGTTGGCCCATCCCGGTTGGTCCGGGATGGTGCATGTCATTGAACAAAACCCTAAATCGTTGCTCGCCCGCCGCGAAATTTCACTTAAAGAGATGATCGCCGTGGAACTGGCCATTGAACTGGCCTTTCTGCATAAGAAAAAAGGCCCCCGGTTTTCCGGCATCGCGGCATTTCCTCATCAGGACGGCACTCCGCTGCTCAAGAACGGAGCGCTCAAGCCGAAAATCCCGTTACACTTGAAAGTCTGGCACGAAGCCATGGAATGGTCGCTGCATAGCGAGCTACTGTCGGCGCTGAAACCGAAGCTTGACGCAGCCCCGGCTAAGAAAGCCCTGCCTGAAGCCCAGGCGCTGTTCTGTATCGACGACCGCGAATGCTCATTAAGACGTCATCTGGAAGAAAGCAACCCGGCCATAGAAACACTCGGCGCAGCCGGATTTTTCGGCATCGACTTTCTCTATCAAGGCTTGGACGATGCTTACCCGGTCGCCCAATGCCCTAACATCATCGTTCCCAAACATTTGATCAAAGAAGCGAGCAGCAAACCGAAATCGAACCATAAAGCCAAGTCCGGTAAGCTGACCGATATGCATTTTACGGCGCATTCCATGTTCAGGGGTTGGCTCTATACCCAAACCCTGGGTATCGGTTACGCGGTGCGAATGGCCTGGAATGTATTCCGGCCGGGTTCGAAGCTGCCGAATATCAGGACCTTGAGCGAAGTCGAATCACATACCCATCTGCATCTGTTGCGGGAATCCGAGGAACCGACCGAAGACGGTTATTTGTTGGGATTTTCGTTTACCGAAATGGCGGATCGCGTGGGCGGGTTGCTGCGCAATATCGGCTTGACTCAACATTTTGCACCGCTGGTGGTTATCGTTGCCCACGGCTCCAGCAGTGTCAATAATCCCCATTTCGCCGCCTACGATTGCGGTGCCTGCTCCGGCAAACCGGGCGCACCGAATGCCCGTGCCTTTGCCTGGATGGCTAATCATGAATCGGTGCGCGCTATCCTGAGCGAACGCGGCATCGATATTCCGGACGGCACCCGGTTCATAGCGGCGCTGCACAATACCAGCCGCGATGAAATGACCTATTTCGACAAACATTTGCTGGCGCAACATCCGGTTCCCGCCTTGCATGCTTTCCAACATGCGATGAAAAAGGCGCTGCAACGCAATGCGCGGGAACGCTGCCGCTGGTTCGAGCTGGGCCCGCAATCGCATTCCAATGAAGAAGCGCATCAGCATGTTATCGAACGCGCCTCATCAATATTCGAACCGCGCCCGGAATACAACCATTCCAATAATCTATACGCTATCGTCGGGCGAAGAGCCTTAACCCGTGATTTGTTCATGGACCGGCGCGCTTTTTTGCACTCCTACGACCCTCAAACGGATGCACAAGGCGATATTATGGCCCGCATTCTGTCCGCGGTTATCCCGGTCTGCGGCGGCATCAATCTGGAATATCTGTTCTCGCGCATCGATAATTCGGTCTATGGCGCAGGCACCAAGCTGCCGCACAACGTGATCGGCTTGCTCGGCGTCGCCAACGGCGTCGAGGGCGATCTGCGTACCGGTTTGCCGTCGCAAATGATCGAAGTGCATCAACCCGCACGACTGCTGATCGTGGTCGAACAAACGACCGTTATTCTGGATAAAACACTCGCCAAACTGGGTGTACTTAAAGAATGGCTCGATAACGACTGGGTCAGGTTCGTCGCATGCCACCCGGAGAGCCGTGAGCTTTCCCTGTATTCCGTTAGCGGTTGGGAAACGATCGAGTTTGCGGACGACGGCGAGATTCCTCAGGCCACTCTTTCGGAAAAAATCATTGTGGGGCAAACGGAAACGATACCGGTACATCAATTTATTCGGAGACGCGCATGAACGGATTAATATTAACCAGCTTGGCTCTGCCTTTGCTGGGCTTTTTGTTGATTTTCCTGTCCGACAGGAACGAGAAAAAAATCGCGACTATCAGTTTTTGGTGCAGTCACGCAATGGGTGTCAGCATTGTCGCCTTGCTGATCCTGTGGGCCGTCGCCGGTTTCCCGAACCACGAATACCAGTGGTTTACGCTGTATGAAACCGGTGAATACAGCTTCCCGATTTTGTTTTACCTGGATCGGGTCGGGGCTGTTTACCTGTTTTGCGTATGGGCGATTTTCTCGATCATCGTCAAATATTGTCGCGTTTATTTGCACCGGGAAGCCGGTTACAAGCGCTTCTTTCTGACCATCTTCGGCTTTGTGTTCGGGCTGAACCTGGTCATCCTGGCAGGTTCTATCGACATGCTGTTTGCCGGTTGGGAAATGGTCGGCATCGCCTCGTTCTTGTTAATCGCTTTCTATCGGCACCGCGTACAACCGGTGCGCAACGCCTTAAGGGCGTATACCATTTACCGGTTTTGCGACATCGGCTTATTGCTGGGTGCCTGGATGAGCCATTTGTTGTTTCACGAAAGCCAGCATTTCAGTCAATTGGCCGATTTATTCAATAATCCGGCCATGCCTCCGGCAGGCTATGCCTCATTGCTGCTGGTCTCGACCTTGATCCTGATTGCAGCCTCCGGCAAATCGGCACAGTTTCCGTTCTGCTTTTGGTTGCCGAGGGCGATGGAAGGTCCAACGCCTTCGAGCGCTATTTTTTACGGGGCCTTATCGGTGCATTTGGGCGTATTTTTGTTGCTGAGAACTACGCCGATCTGGTCTTACCATTATTCAACCCGCTTTAGCGTCTTTGTGATCGGTTTGCTGACGGTCATCGTGGCCGGCATTTCCGAAAAAACGCAGTCGAATATCAAAGGGCAAATCGCATATGCCTCGATTACCCAGGTGGGCTTCATGTTCATGGAGCTGGCTTTGGGGCTTGAAACGCTGGTGCTGGTGCATTTTCTGGGCAACGCTTTTTTACGGTGCTATCAATTATTGGTTTCGCCCTCAATCGTAGCGCATCTGTTAAGAGTGGAGGGTTCAACCGATACCGATTTTTATATCAGGAACCCTGCAAGATTCCAGTTTCTGCCGTTGTCGATTCGTAACACGCTACCGGAAGTCTTACAAAACACGCTGTATGTCTTCTCGCTGCAAGAAGGCAACCTGGAACTATTGGTACGTTCTGTACTGTGGGAGCCATTAAAACGCATTGGCGCAACCGTCAATAACATGAATCTCTGGTTGAAGCTTCTTTATGGCCTAGGCGGTTTCGCATTGGTTGGACTCGTCATCGTAACGGCCGGCATCAATAGCAAATATCTGTCGATACCGATCTCCGCGTTGATGGTGCTCGCATCGTTGAGCGCTTTCAGTCAAAAGCACAGCCCTTTTAGCGTCTGGAATGCAATCGGCCTGAGCTCTATTTTGGCGGGCGTGGCCGTGTGGTTTTTAAATCCATCGGCCTGGTTCGATGTAATGATATTTGCCGGCGGCATTATTCCGGCCTGGATTTTAGGGGTAGCGGTCTTAGCCAAACTGCTCAAAAATGACCGTTTTGCCGACTCGCCGTTTACCTATCGGGCGATGGCGGAAACTCAACCTCAACTGTCATTGCTGTTGTTTTTGAGTTTTTTAGGTCTGGTGGGATTTCCTATTTCACCGGCTTTCCTGGGCGAAGATTTATTGCTTTCCCATGCCAGCAACCACGCGCCATGGTTTGCACTGCCGATCACCATTGCTTTCGTGATTAACGGCATCGCTGCGGCCCGCGTATTCCAACGACTGTGCATGGGCCGACCGAGCTTAATGACGAAACGCAGTACCTTGCAGAAATATCGAATGCTCATAAAGCATAAACGCTAAGGATATAGTCGGTAATAACGTCCCGAAACATAAACTCATCGTTCCCACGCTCTGCGTGGGAATGCAGCCTGAACCGCTCTGCGGTTCGGGACGCTGGAGCGTCCCTGACTGGGTTACCACGCAGAGAGTTCGTCTTTATACACAAGTGTTTACGAGACACCGTCTTCTGGCAGGGATGCCGAAACTCTCGTTCCCACGCGCCGCGTGGGAATGCCGTCAAGGCGCGCTGCGCCCCGAGTCATGGGCAACCGTCTGCGTATAGGGGACGCAGCGCGTCCGGCACTGCATTCCCACGTAGCACGTGGGAACGAGGTGTACTTGAGCATTTGTGTATAACGATGAGCGCAGAGCGTGGGAACCCTAAGTGGAAGTTATTATTGATGGAATCCTTGGCATTAGCCTGGAATTAAGTATTAAATGATCGGGAGGTGTTATTGGATACGCTAAAGTTCGGCCGGGAACCAGAATAACAACCCTACAACACGGAATCGCAATCAGGATTTAATCATGAACAACACTGCAAAAACAGATAGCTCTGAAGCTAGTAACACATTCTGGAATATCCCTGCCGAACAGCAACTCAAGCAGCTGAATACGACAGCTCAAGGATTAAGCAATGCGGAAGCCGGTCAGCGCATAAAGCGCTATGGCGCAAACCGGCTGAATAACAAAAAGCAAACCGGGAACTTGCGACTGTTTTTAGCCCAGTTTAAAAGTTCCATTATCCTGATACTGCTTTTTGCCACCGGCTTGTCATTCTATTTACATGACCGGCTGGATGCGGCGATCATTTTAACGATTGTACTGATCAGCGGCTTGTTAGGATTCTGGCAGGAAAAAGGCGCGGCCAGCGCCATAGAAAAACTGCTTGAGATCGTGCAGATCAAGGTCAGCGTGCTTCGAGGCGGCATTGCAACGGAGATTGCCGCCGAAAGCCTGATTCCCGGCGATATTATATTGCTCAAGGCCGGAGACGTTATTCCTGGGGATTGCCTGATCCTGGAATCGGACAACCTGTTTATCGATGAAGCCATACTGACCGGAGAGACCTATCCGGTCGAAAAACTGCCCGGCGTGTTGCCGACAGAGACCGCCTTAAGCCGGCGCTCCAACGCCTTGTGGATGGGAACGCATGTGCAGAGCGGCGCTGCCACCGCGCTGGTGGTTGCGACCGGGCAAACCACGGAGTTCGGCAAACTTTCTCTGCGCATCAAGTTAAAAGCGCCTGAAACCGAGTTCGAGCGCGGCATCAGGCGCTTCGGTTATCTGCTGATGGAGATCACGCTGATACTGGTTATTCTTATTTTTGCGGTCAATGTCTATCTTGAAAAAGCGGTACTGGATTCGTTTTTATTCGCGCTGGCGTTGGCCGTCGGCCTAACGCCGCAATTATTACCGGCAATCATCAGCATCAATTTGGCTCACGGCGCCAAGCGCATGGCCGAACAAAAAGTCATCGTCAAGCAACTGGCCTCCATTGAAAACTTCGGCAGCATGAACGTGCTGTGTTCGGATAAAACCGGCACCTTGACCGAAGGCACCGTGCATCTGCACGATGCGTTTGATCTGTCGGGCAATGCCAGCGAGAAGGTATCGTTTTATGCCTATCTTAATTCTGCTTATGAAACCGGCTTTAGCAATCCCATCGACGAAGCGATCAGGCAATATCGGCAGTTCGATTTAAAAGACTGCAAAAAGCTGGCGGAAATCCCCTACGATTTTTACCGCAAACGGTTAAGCCTGTTAGTTTCAAAACAGGGCGAAAGCATTTTGATCACCAAAGGCGCGCTGACCAATGTGCTGGCTGCCTGCTCTGAAGTGGAAAATGCCGACGGCACGCTGGTGTCTATAGAATCGCTGAGAGACCAAATTCAGCAACGTTACGAAGATTTCAGCCGCCAGGGATTTCGCACGTTGGGACTGGCCTATAAGCCGATGGATTCCAAGGCGCGGATTGATAAGACCGATGAAACCGGCATGCGCTTTTTAGGTTTTCTGCTGTTTTTCGATCCGCCCAAAGCGGACTGTGCCGAGACGATCAAGCAATTACGCGAACTAGGTGTGACGCTCAAAATCATTACCGGCGACAATCGTTTGGTAGCGGCCACCGTCAGTAAGCAACTGGGGCTTGCAGAACACGAAATCCTGACCGGCCCGGAAATTGAAAAAATGAGCGGTAGTGCATTGATCAATAAAGTGGCGAATGTCGATTTATTCGCCGAAGTCGAGCCCAACCAGAAGGAACGCATTATCATTGCGCTGAAAAAAGCCGGTTTTGTGGTCGGTTATATGGGCGACGGCATTAATGACGTGTCCGCGCTGCATGCCGCCGATGTCGGCATCTCCGTTGAAAGCGCCGCCGACATCGCCAAGGAAACCGCCGAAATTGTGCTGTTGGAAAAAGACCTGGCGGTACTGGTGCAGGGCGTTCGCGAAGGGCGCATCACCTTCGCCAACACGCTGAAATACGTGTTCATGGCAACCAGCTCCAACTTCGGCAACATGTTCAGCATGGCGGGCGCATCGTTATTTTTGCCTTTTCTGCCGTTATTGCCCAAGCAAATCCTGTTGACCAACTTGCTGACCGATTTTCCGGAAATGACCATCGCCTCGGATAATGTCGATGCGGACATGGTCTCGCAACCGCGGCGCTGGGACATTAAATTCATCCGTAAATTCATGATCACCTTCGGCTTCGTCAGTTCGCTGTTCGATTTTATGACCTTCGGCCTGCTGCTGTGGCTGGATGTCTCTGTAGAGCAATTTCGCACCGCCTGGTTTCTGGAATCGGTAGTTTCAGCCGCGTTGATCGTGTTTGTGGTGCGCAGCAGCAAGCCGTTTTTTGCCACACGCCCCGGCAAATACCTGGTTGCCGCAACGTTGACTATCGTCGCCGTCACCGTAGCGTTACCCTATACGCCGATTGCGCCGTTAATAGGTTTCGAGCCGCTGCCGATTCGTTTACTCGGCTTGTTGGGCGTCATCGTCATGCTCTATATCTCAACGGCTGAAATAGCAAAACACATTTTTTATCGTCTGGTAAAAATGTAAATAGAGAGATTTAATTCACCACGAAGACACGAAGAAAAGCGGAGTAAAAACTTCGTGCTCTTCGTGTCTTCGTGGTGAATTGCTTTTAACCTGAGGCGCATTAATCATGACCAAAAAACACGATCAAAAAACAATCGACAGGAAAGACTACAAAAAGACCCTGACTCAGTTGCAAATCGAACTGGTTAAACTCCAGAATCATTTTATCAAGCATGACGATAAGATTCTGATCATCTTTGAAGGGCGGGACGCCGGTGGCAAGGACGGCACTATAAAGCGCATTACTCAACATCTGAGCCCTCGTGAAACGCGCACGGTGGCGCTCGGAAAACCTTCCGACCGGGACGCCGGCAGTTGGTATTTTCAACGTTACGTAGCGTATCTTCCCGCCGCTCAGGAAATGGTGTTATTCAATCGCAGTTGGTACAACCGCGCGGGCGTGGAACATGTGATGGGTTTCTGTACCGATGAGCAATACCACGAGTTTCTTGAAACCGTACCCGGTTTTGAGCAGATGCTGGTTCGGTCCGGTATCAAGCTGCTGAAATATTATCTGGATATTAGCGAGGATGAACAAAAGAAACGCCTGAAAGACAGGGAGCAGGACCCGCTCAAGCAATGGAAAAGCAGTCCCATTGATAAATCCGCGCCCAAGCATTGGAAGGAATACAGTCTGGCCCGTAACGTCATGCTTGCCAGAACCCATCATTTGACCGCGCCGTGGACTGTTGTCAGGGCTGACGACAAACAATCGGCCCGCATCAATGTCATTAAGGACATGTTGTTTCGTCTTGATTACAAAGGCAAGAATGAAGGGCTGGTACTTCCCGATGCAGACGTCATTTTCAATTATGACGAGAGTTATCTGCAAAACGGCATGATTGCGCCGTGATTACATTGTCCGCGCAAACCGTAAAAATCAGCCAACCGTAGAGACGCGATTTATCGCGTCTCTAATCGTTGTGCCTGTTCCGGATTTTGGATCAAACTGGAGAGCAGACGCGATAAATCGCGTCTCTACAGGTCGCATTTTTTGGAACTAGCTGTTTATTTTGTCTCTGGCTGAAGCATCATCCTGCTAATCAGGTAACTAAATGGCCATGACGGATGAGACGGCTCAGCTTTCAGGATTATTTTCCACGGCAGCTTTTAATGCGTCATCGACCTTTTCCAACCAGATAAACTGGAGCTGGTTTCTGACCGCTTCGGGTATTTCTTCAAAGTCTCTTCGGTTACGCGCAGGCAGCATGACGGTTGTTATGCCCGCCCTGGCCGCAGCGATGACTTTCTCTTTAATGCCGCCGACCGGTAATACCAGTCCGCGCAGGCTGATCTCCCCGGTCATCGCGACATCGTTTTTGACAATCTTTTCAGAAAAAGCGGAATACAGCGCGGTAAACATCGCAACACCGGCGCTGGGGCCGTCCTTGGGAATGGCGCCCGCCGGTACGTGGACATGGATGTCGCTTTTTTCGAATATTTCCGGTTGTAAACCCAGCTCATGGGCGCGCGATTTGACCAGGCTCAACGCGGCCTGAGCGCTTTCTTTCATGACCTCGCCCAACTGGCCGGTCAGGATCAGCTTGCCGCTGCCGGGCAAACGGGTGGCTTCAATAAACAGAATATCGCCGCCGACCGGCGTCCAGGCCAGACCTGTGGCAACGCCCGGCACTCGGGTGCGCATTGCGACGTCGCTTTCAAACTTTTTCGGTCCCAGAATGCCCGGAATATGCTCGCTGTCGATCTGCTCGGTAACGACTAGACCTTCGGCAATGCGCATCGCGACATGACGGAATACCGAACCGATTTCACGCTCCAGATTCCTGCATCCGGCTTCGCGGGTGTAGTCCTGAATAATGGTTAATATGGCGTTTTCGCTGATTGCACATTGCTCCGGGGTCAAACCGTTGCTTTCCAGTTGCCGTTGCACCAGATAGCGCTTGGCAATCTGGAGTTTTTCATCAGAGGTGTAGCCGGTTAACTCGATCACTTCCATCCGGTCGCGTAACGGTCCGGGGATGCTGTCCAGTACATTGGCGGTGCCGATAAACATGACATGGCTCAAATCGAACGCTACCGCCAGATAATTATCGCGGAAGGTTGAGTTCTGCTCGGGGTCCAAGACTTCCAGCAACGCCGAAGAGGGATCGCCATGAAATCCTCCCGAACCGATTTTGTCCATTTCATCGAGCATAAAGACCGGATTATTGGTGCCGGCCTTGCGAATGGATTGAATAATATTACCCGGCAGCGCGCCGATATAGGTGCGCCGGTGTCCCCGAATCTCGGCTTCGTCATGCAGGCCGCCCAGGCTTGCGCGGACAAATTCGCGCCCGGTGGCACGGGCTATGCTGCGTCCCAATGAGGTTTTTCCGACGCCGGGCGGCCCGACAAAACAAAGAATAGGACTCTTGCCGTTCGGGTTGAGCTTGCGCACCGCCAAGAATTCCAAGATGCGTTGCTTGATTTTATCCAGGCCGTAATGATCTTGGTTAAGGATTTCTCGGGCTTTTGCTATATCGATAACGCCTGAGCTTGAGACCGACCAGGGTAGCTCGGTCAGCCAATCAAGATAGGTGCGAAGCATCGAATATTCGCCGCTGGCATCGGGCATGTGCTGAAGGCGGCCGAGTTCCTTGCGCGCCTGTTTTTCCACCTCTTCCGGCATTTTGGCGGCCGTGATGGCGTTGCCGATTTCCTCAATTTCGGCAGCGCCGCCTTCTTCTTCGCCCAATTCCTTTTGGATAGCCTTCATTTGCTCCCGCAACACGAACTCGCGTTGCCGTTGCCCCATGGTTTCCTGGGTTTGCTCGTTAATCTTGTTGGACAATTTTAATACTTCTACCTGGTAATTGAGTAACTCCAGAAGCTTGTCGATCCGTTCCCGTATATCGAACAGCGCCAGTAGCTCCTGTTTATCTTCAGGTTTTGAAACCAGATAACTGGCAATCAGGTCGGCCAGCATCGGCGGCGAGTTGATAGATCGAATCGCATTGACCAGTTCATCGGGAGTCTGCTTCGATTGCGCCAGCAGATCCAGGGCTTTTTGCTTGAGCGTTATGACCCGCGCTTCGAGCTCCTTGGAGCTGATGTCAGGCTCTTCGTAACGTTCAATCCGCGCGACAAGAAACGGATAGTCCGGCAAAAACGCCTGCACGCGAAAGCGTTGCATACCCTGACAAACCACATGATGGGTGCCGTCAGGCGCGGTTATGTAGCGCAAAATTTCCGCTACAGTACCGACCGTGTAGAGATCATCCGGATTGGGTTCCTCATCCTTGTCCCGCAACTGCATCAGCAATCCGATCGGTTTCTCGGAACGCACCGCCTCTTGCACCGCGGCAATAGAAAGCTTGCGGCCTATTACCAACGGAGAAACGTTTTGCGGGAAAAGCACGGTTCCGCGCATCGGCACAATGATCAGCGCATCATGGGGAACAGGCGGACATGGCAACGGAGCGTCCTGCTTTATTTCTGAAGACGACTCTCCGGTATCCGCCGTTGATCCCAGAAGTATATTTTTCAGATCCTTGATTTGCATAACAAGCCCTTATATTTTTCGCAGTGAAATTAACAAGCAACCGTTCACAAGTTCACTCGTGCCGATTTCAAAACGCCCGGCGGGCAGGTCAATGCGCCGCTCAAATCGACCATAGGGAATTTCCAGTCGTCGAATATGCGCCTCGGCGCTGTCCGGAAGATGCCGCTGTCCGTCAATAAGCAAATGATCGCCTTCCAGTATCACCTTCAAATGTTCCGGGGCGACACCCGGTAACGCGATCATGATTTTGAATTCGTAACGGCTTTCGTAGACATCGATCGGCGGTTCCCACGTCGGCCGTTTGGCGTTTATCATCGCCGGTCTAAAAAACTGTCGATGCAATCGATCGGCCCTGTCCAATATTTCACAAGCTTCCGCCCACATCCATGTTTCAAGATCACGTAATGGCATAATGTGTTATTCCAAATTATTGCAGTTTAACGAGTCAAGCCGCGTCGTTGGTTTGTCCGGGTTAAAAGCAAACTCGGTTGCTATGTTTTTAAGCAGACTAACAACACCAGGCTGCCTGCCTTAAGATGATCGTCGTGCAATTTATTCCGCAATGGTTGAATGGTGTTGACTATGTTCCGGTATGACATCGCTGCCGTGATCTTTCAGCTGGGCGTCGAACCAGATATGAAGCGCTTGAACATACTGGGGATACTCGGTTGAATAATGAATCTGCGCCCCATTCGGTAATGCTTTATATTCGAATCTTATATCGTCGGTTTCCGCTTTTTTTAACTGGGCCAGACCCGGCATGTCAGGGCCGTGGACGCGTTCAGTCGAAGAAAAATCGCCTTTCCTGAAGGCGTCGGCAACTTTAAGCAGATGTTCCTGGATCAATTTGACCTGCTTGGCATCGTCTGCCGACTTGACGACAACATGCTGGACGCCGCCATGCACGGTTTTGGTAAACGTTTGCAGGGTTTGATCCAGTGCATAGGGCACTACCCGCTGTACGCGGTGATGCACTTCCTCAACCTGCTTCGGGACTGCTTGTTCAATAGCCGACGCCGTTGTAGAAAAAAGTAACAGCCCAAGCAACACTGAGGGGTAGTTTTTCATAATTGCACTTCTCGTTTAGTTAAGAGCCAATGAAAATATCTTATGAGAGCGGCTAAAAACTCATAATGAAGTATCCCTTGCTTACCGGCCCTGATAAATCCGTACAACTACTTATCAACGCAGGTTTTGCGCTGAAAAATGACGCTTGATTATCAACACGTTCCGCTCATGCTTGAGCCAATGAAAGTATTGGCGGTGAACAGTTTCGCGAGCGCGGCGGCAATGGATAAAGGCAGGGGAGGGGCGGGTTCAATATTCGCAGGAAGAAGCGGTTCGATAATGATCAAATTAATCAAGAAAACCGGACATTGAAAGGCCGGTAAATCTTATATGTCAGGATTGCCCAACAGGGTTTGGAGCGCCAAAAGCGCTTGTTGTTTTCTAGCCCGCGTATATAGGTATCCATGCATATTGTATATAAATCATAACATTGTATTGTTGTTTCGTAGTAATGGGGCAGGTTATCCGGTCATTTCAATATGAAGACAATGACAATTGGCGATCCGAGACAGGCGTCATGAAAATCAATCTACAAAATTGACGTGAGTTAAATATATTTTCAGCATCAATCGAGTCTGACCCTGAGCTATCCGATCAGGGACCACCTTTAATTCAAACCATGACAGAAGGAAGGTGACTCTAAATGTATGTCAATGTACAAGCATTGCTCTCGCTTATCGCCGGGATTTTGATATGGGGTCGTCCCGCCTTGTTAAATTACATCATCGCCATTTATCTCATTATTGTCGGCGTTTTAGGCTTGGTTAGATGATTTTCCGCGCTATCAAAAGATTGATAGTCCGGCTTTTTATCGAAACAGCTGGTACGCCAATCCGTAACCTGGATTCTTGCGAATCCGTAGATTAATAGAAGGTACATACCATGTTCACAGCTAACACGTTCTTTAGATCAGGGTCCTTGGCGATAACCAGCTTATTGCTGTTCCTGCCGGGTTGCACGTCGACGCCGCCGAAAGAGGCGCTTTCGCAGGCCGAAACAGCTATTCAGAATGCAGACCGGGCCGGTGCCTCGCAGTACGAACCGCAATTGCTAAGCAGCGCCCGTACCAAACTCAGTCGCGCCAACAAGAAGGTGGCTGATGAGGAAAATGACGAGGCGCGCAGAATGGCCGAAGAAGCATTTGCCGAAGCGGTTTTGGCTAATGCCAAAGCCGAGGCGGCAAAACAGGCCAAGCAAACGGATGACATGAAGAAAGCGATTCAAGCTTTGAAACAGGAAGCTTCGCGAGAAAGCGAAAGCCAACAATAACCAGCCCTTTTGGAGGCGTACCATGCGACTACAACCCCCTTTCCAACCATCATGGTTGAGCAGTATCCCCCTTGTCCTATTGAGTGCATTGATGACAGCTTGCGCACCCAGTGTCAATATGAGCCTTGAGCGAGCCCGTTCCGATTATCAGCAAGCGGCAAATGACCCGGTCCTGAAAGCCGATGCTTCCGCGGATTTGTTTGCGGCGGAAAAACTGCTGCAAAAAGCAGAGACCTCCTGGCAGGAAGATGAGGATTCGGAAGAAATAGATCATCTTTCCTACTTGACCAGCCGAAAGGTGGATTTAGCGCGAGCCACCGCGAGTCAGACCGCATCGAAAAGAGCTTTTGAAGAATTAAGCGCCAAAAGAGACGAGGTTCGCCTGAAAGCCCGCGATGCGGAAATTGCCCGGTTAAAGGCCAAAAAAGTCCCGCAAGGTATTCTGGTGACATTAGGCGATGTGCTGTTCGATACGGCGCGCTCCGATCTGAAGGCTGGAAGTCTTCAGAATATTTATCCTTTGGTGGAATATTTAAAAGTGCATGCCGACACCACGGTGAAGATCGAGGGCCACACCGACAACCGGGGATCTTCGGACTATAACGCCCAGCTTTCACAGAGACGGGCCGAGGCCGTCAGAAATTTTCTGGTTACCAACGGTGTCGCGCCTGAACGCATCACCGCACAAGGCATGGGTGAGGATTACCCGATCGCAACAAACTCAAGCGCCGTAGGGCGTCAGCAAAACCGACGCGTCGAAGTGACCATAACCGACGCACCTAAAACAATGGCGACGCCCGCTTTGCCCGGCAAAGGCCAGTGATGAAATAATCAGGTCATTGCTTTGTTTCGAGACATCGGCGCTATTTATCGGCGTCGAGTTTTCAAGGCACTGACTGCAACCCGTTAAGGAGAAAAATCATGAACAAGAAAGAAGCCTATCAAGAGAAATTTTTTTACGGTTACAGTGCTTTCAAGGTTTTGACAAGTCCCGGTTCTATCCGAAAGCCCGGCGCTTGATCGAGATGACTTGCCATCTTTAGCCACGCTTGTTTTTACTTTAGGAGCATCCTATGAACAAACCAGCCCACACTAAACACGCCATGCAAGCCTGTATAGAAGCTTGTAGCCGTTGCCATCAAGTTTGCCTGCAAACCGCCATGAACCATTGCCTCAATACCGGCGGCAAGCACGTCGAGGCGGAACACTTTCGTCTGATGATGAACTGTGCCGAGATCTGCGAGGCATGCGCGGCGAGTTGCGAGAGGATCGGCGCTATGGATGAATGCGTCAAGGCCTGTCGAGACTGCGCCGAGAGTTGCCGGGAAATGGCTGGCGCCCATCACTAAACGCATGGACATTTATCCAAGATACTTGTTGTTCGCGGTGCTGGCGCTAACGGCGTGTGGCGAGGAGGCGCGGTTGCCGCTTTCGGCGGGCGTCGGCGCTCATCCCCAACTGCCGCCGCCCAACCCGACCTTGATTCCCACGGTGAACATCGCCCCGGCCAAGGGCTGGCCTGAAAATGGAAAGCCGGTGGCGGCTGCCGGGATGAGCGTAAACGCCTTTGCCGACCGGCTCGATCATCCGCGTTGGCTGTATGTATTGCCCAACGGCGACGTATTGGTCGCCGAAACCAATGCGCCGCCCAAGCCCGAGGACGGAAACAGCATTAAAGACTGGATCACGGAGTGGGTCATGAACGAGGCCGGTGCAGACGTACCCAGCGCCAATCGCATCACCTTGCTGCGCGATGCCGATGGCGACGGCGTCGCGGAGATACGCTCGACTTTCATCGAAGGGTTAAACTCGCCGTTCGGCATGGCGCTGGTAGGCAACGATTTTTACGTGGCCAACACGGATGCGGTGGTGAAATTTCCTTATACGGAAGGTGCAATCCGACTCACTCAGCCGGGGGCCAAGGTGATCGATTTGCCGGCGGGGCCAAACAATTACCACTGGACCCGAAATCTCCTGGCCGGTCGGGACGGGGCGCGGCTCTACGTGACGGTGGGCTCGAACAGTAATGTAGCCGAGAACGGCATGGACGAGGAGGTCGGCCGCGCCGCCATCTGGGAAGTGGATCCGAAGCGCGGAAGTTACCGCATCTACGCGTCCGGTCTGCGCAACCCCAACGGACTGGCGTGGGAGCCGGATGGCGGTGCGCTTTGGACCGTGGTCAACGAGCGCGACGAACTCGGCAGCGATTTGGTTCCGGATTACCTGACGGCGGTTCCCGACGGCAGCTTCTTCGGCTGGCCTTACAGCTACTTTGGCCGGCATCTTGACGAACGCGTGCAACCCCAGCAACCGGAGTGGGTCATCAAGGCAAGGGTGCCTGATTATGCGCTCGGGCCGCACACCGCGCCACTCGGCCTGGCTTTTTCCAGGAGCAGCGCATGGCCTGCGCCGTTCGATAACGGCGTGTTCATCGGTCAGCACGGTTCGTGGAACCGTAAGCCGCACAGCGGCTACCGGGTCATCTTTGTCCCTTTCAAAGCAGGCCAGCCTTTCGGCGATCCGGTCGATGTACTGACGGGCTTTCTTAGCGCCGATGGCGATGCGTTCGGGAGGCCGGTGGGCGTAGCGCTCGACACGCACGCGGCGCTGCTGGTCGCCGATGATGTAGGCAACATCGTCTGGCGCGTAACGGCGCCGACCCAGGGTTTACGGAGGTAGGACATGCCCTATAAAGCGTTAAGCGATTTGCCCAACAGCGTGCGCGACCATTTACCGATCCACGCCCAGGAGATTTACCAAGCGGCTTACAACAACGCTTGGGACGAATATGGGCGCGATGAAGAACGGGCGCACCGGGTGGCTTGGAGTGCGGTCAAAAAGAAATACGAGAAGGATGAATCCAGCGGACAATGGAAATCCAGAGGCGTGGGCTAAGACCGGCAAAGTTCAAGTTAGTCGAGTTAATAACTGAAGTTACGCATTGTCCGTAACAGATGAGGTGGGACGCCCTGCATATACAGGACAAAATATCTTCGGATAACTAGAATGCGACTAATTCCTGCAAGCCTCAGCGCTGTGCTATTCATACTGCTGTATTTAGCGGCCTCCGGCGTTGATGCAAAAGTCTCTGTCACCGGACTTGAAAGCGAAGCCCAACAAAACGTCCGGCTCATGCTGTCGCTTTCGGAAGAAAAATGCGCATCGCCGGAATGGAAAATACGCGGCTTGTTTGACAAAGCCGATGCAGAAATATCAAAGGCTTTGAGGGCTTTGGGTTATTACCATCCCGTCATCAAAAAATCATTGGCTTTCAATACTGAATGTTGGCAGGCGGACTTTACGCTTGATTCCGGCCCGCAGACCATCGTTGCCGACATCGCTATCGAGCTTGTTGGCGATGCCCGCGACGACCCTGAATTTCAAAAACTGCGTAATACGCTGCTAACCGCAACCGGTAAGCCTCTGCGCCACGATCAATACGAAAAGATGAAGAGTCGGCTTGAATCGCTGGCATTGGAAAGAGGTTATTTGCAAGCCTCGTTTCCGGAAAAACAGTTGCTCATCGATAAAGACGCCAACAAGGCGCACATCAAGCTGGTCTTTGATACCGGAAAACGCAGGCTGTTTGGCGATGTTATTGTCGAACAGGATATTTTGAATCCCGAGTTTGTCGGTAAATTCATTACCATCAAAAGCGGCGATTTTTATTCCGGCGAGCAACTGGCGAAAACCCATAATGCGCTGTCGAAAAGCGGCTATTTCAAGAGCGTGGAGATACGCCCCGATACCGCTTATGCCGATCCAAAGCGAGTCCCCGTCACCGTTAAACTGTACCCTGAAAAAATCCATCATTACGGCTTCGGCGTAGGTTTCGACACCGACATCGGGCCGTTGCTGAATGCTTCGTATAAAAACCGCCGATTGAATCGCCGGGGCCATTTTCTTAACGCCAATATCGATCTTTCCCCGGTGCTGTCAACGGCGGATGTTGAATACACCGTACCGTTGGACAACCCGGCCAGCGATTTCTTCAGCTTCGGCGGCGGGCTCAAGCGAGAAGATACCGACACTTATAAGTCCCTGTCGGGCAAACTTTCCGCGCGCTTGAAACACGATTTCGACAGCGGTTGGAAGCAGACGCTGTTTATCGACTCCGTCTACGAAGACTTCAGTACCGGCACAATCTCAAATCAGGTGCTTTTATTAGTGCCGGGCGGCAGTTGGCTGCGTTCTGTTTCCGATAACACACTGCGCCCCACCCGAGGCCATCGCCTGGAGTTTAACCTGGCCGGCAGCTATAAAAATCCAATCTCCGATGTCAGTTTTGCGCAGGGTTCGGCATCCGCGGTATGGATACACCCCTTACCCTGGAGCGGCAAATTGATTGCCCGAACCGAGCAAGGCGCAACGCTGGTCGACCAATTCGACAGGCTGCCGACCTCGTACCGGTTTTATGCCGGCGGCATGAACAGCATACGTGGCTACGCCTATAAGGAATTGGGGCCTAAGGATAATCTGGGTAATGTGGTCGGCGGCAAGTTCTTAAGCGTAGTCAGCGCGGAATACGAACAGGCCGTACTTGACGACTGGGGCGTCGCGGCCTTTATTGACGGCGGCAACGCTTATAATCTGGATCATATCAGCATCAAAAGCGGCGTGGGTTTGGGCGTCAGGTGGTATTCGCCTATCGGTCCGATTCGGCTGGATTTCGCCTTGCCTTTGAGCGAATCGGATTCTTCGTTTCAAATCCATTTTGCCGCGGGAGCAAGGCTATGATTTGGAAAAAAGCGGATTGTCCACGAAAGACACGAAAAGCACGAAAATATTCAGCGAGATGCGGCATTGCATCGGTAGGGCGTGCCGCGCGCGCCTTAAGGAATCCGTCAATAATAACTTCCCTGTGGCTGGACGGGGTTTGCAACCCCGTCCGAAACGTTTGAAGGGTGACGATATGGCAGTAGTTATCGAAAACGGTAGGGACGGGGGTGTAACCCCCGTCCCGCTCGGTTGGTCCCTAAGCGCAGAGCGGTTCAGGCTGCATTCCCACGCAGAGCGTGGGAACGATGAGTTAGTTATTACCGACCGTATCCAAGGCCTTAAGGCGCGCGCGGCACGCCCTACAGCAGAGGCCTCCAAGCCGGGAACAGCGGCGAGCGGGAATCGTGTTTTCGCGAACCCGGCGCGCCTCGAGTCACGATCAACTGTGGCTGGACGGGGTTTGCAACCCCGTCCGAAACGTTTGAAGGGTGACGATATGGCAGTAGTTATCGAAAACGGTAGGGACGGGGGTGCAACCCCCGTTCCGCTCGGTTGGTCCCTAAGCGCAGAGCGGTTCAGGCTGCATTCCCACGCAGAGCGTGGGAACGATGAGTTAGTTATTACCGACCGTATCCAAAGCCTTAAGGCGCGCGCGGCACGCCCTACAGCAGAGGCCTCCAAGCCGGGAACAGCGGCGAGCGGGAATCGTGTTTTCGCGAACCCGGCGCGGTTTTTAAGATGAAGAAACGTATTCTTTTGATTAGCTTGATTCTGGTGCTGATGATACCTGTCGGCCTGCTCGGGTTGATGAACAGCATAACCGGCAGCCGTTGGCTGTTGCAGACGATTTTCTCAAGTTTACCGATACAGGCTTCAGTCAAAACCATTGATGGCCGGATACTTGAACGCATTGTGCTCACTGATCTGTACTATAAAAGCGATACGGGAACGGTCGCCGTTAAAAAGCTGGTGTTCGTTTGGCAACCTTCCAAACTGTTCTTGGGTACTTTAAAAATTGTTGATATGACCCTCGAAGACGTAAACGTTAGCCTGGCCGAAACAACACCCCCATCAGAAGAAAGCGGTTTCGACCTTAATGCCGAACTACGGTTGCCGGTGCAAATCGTGATTGAAAACCTGCTGTTGACCAATCTAACCTTTCAGCAAGGCGAGCAAATCCAACAACTGGAAAAACTGCACTTGTCGGCATTTACCGAGCATGGCCGACTTAATATCGTCTCGCTGGCTGTTAATGCCAAACCGGGAGTTGCGACAGTCAAAGGACAAATGGGCTTGGGCAAGGGTTTTCCATTCAGTTTGACCGCCGATTGGCAGGTTACAACGGCGGATTACGGTTTATGGCAAGCGGCAACGACGGTCAACGGTGACATGCATCGGCTGGCTTTCGACAATCGGTTGTCGTCGCCGTTCAAATCAGCCTTGAAAGGCAGTCTGGATAATTTGCAGGATGCGCCGCGTATCACCGCGCACGGCGATTGGCAACAGCTTAACTGGCCGCTGAGCGGCGGCAAACCGCAGGTGACCAGCGAACAAGGATCTGTGGAGTTGACCGGTTTGCTCAGCGATTATCAGCTTATATTGGACGCACAGTTAACCCGGCCGACTTTGCCGAAAGCCCATTTGGCGTTTAAAGGCAACGGCAGCATGGATGCCTTGTCTATTGAAAAACTGGAACTCAACTCAACGGCGGGGACATTCCAGGTCGACGGCGCTGTGTCCTGGAAAGACGCGACGGTTTTCGACCTTAGCGCGACCGGGCAAAATTTTAATCCCGCCATCCTGTTGCCCGAGCTTCCCGGCAGCCTGACCTTCAGCGCCCATCTTAAAGGTCAGCAGGCCGGGGACGCGTTACAGCTGGATGCCGAGATTAACAAGCTGTCCGGCAAGTTGCGAGGCTATCCGGTTAGCGCAGACGGCAAGCTGGCTTTGGCAGGCGAGCAGCTCACGGTCGATGCCCTGCGGATCGTTTCGGGAGCCAATAAAATTGCCGTTAACGGTACGCTGGGACAAGAGCAAGCCGCGCTTGTTGTCGCAATCGACGCCCCGGCCTTGGAATCGTTATGGCCGAACCTGGGCGGCAGCTTGAAAGGGGAAGGGCGTTTGCAGGGCGCGTGGAAGAATCCTTCGGTAAAATTTCAGGCTGACGGCAAGCGTCTGCATTTTGCCGAATACCGCGCCGAGCAGGCGACCGTCAATATCGATTATCAAGCCGATACAAAACTGACCTCTAAAATACGGTTGTCCGCAAGCGGCATCCAAACCGGCACCCTGCAAATTGCAACACTGCGGGTTGACGGCTTGGGTACGCTTCTGCAACATCATTTTAAAGCCGACATCAACTCGTCTTACGGTGATGCGTCAACAGTGCTGACAGGCAGTTACAAGGCCGGAGCGTGGCTGGGCGATTTTTCCAAACTGGATTTGAATACTCGCGATTCCGGCCGCTGGCGGCTTACGAATGATCTGACTATTCGCATGGCGCAAAGCCCCGCCGGGATGGATGCGACTTTGGAGAAAGCCTGCCTGGTTCAGCAACAGGCCGCTCTTTGTGCGCAGGGACATTATCCTGCCAACGGCGATTTCCGGTTCCAGGTTAACGCCACGGCCTTACCGTTAAGTCTCATGCAAGCCTATCTACCCGAGCAGACAAAGTTAAAAGGCATCATCAATGCCGATGCGGACATGCAGCGGGAAAAGGGGGCGCTTAACGGCAATTTCAGGGTGGCTATGCCGGCTAACGCAAAGATCCTGTTTCAGACCCAGCAAGGCTCGACCGAACTTACCTTGGGCTCGTCGTCATTATCGGGCAAGCTGAAAGAGACGATGGTTTCAGCCGATGTTGATTTGGCGCTGACGGGGCAGGATTATCTGCGCGGCCGGTTGCAGCTGGATACCGGCAAGACTCAAAGCCTGTCCGGACAGATAACGGCATCAATGCTTAACTTTGCGCTGTTGAATCCTTTTGTTCCGCAGTTATCGAACATCAAAGGCAATCTAAAAGCGGATTTGGCCTTACAAGGCAGCACCGACAAACCGCTGGTTAACGGAACGGTGCGGCTCGCCGATGGTGCCGTTGACCTTGCCGAGTTGGGACTGGAACTTCGCGACATCAGGCTAGAGGCTGTTTCGTCCGCCGATAATGCCGAACGCATCCAGCTAAGCGGTTTCGCAAAATCCGGGCAGGGCTTTGTTAAGCTCGATGGTTTTGCAAGTCTGCAAGGCACAGCAGACTTGACGCTGAGCGGAACGGATTTTGAAGTCGCCAAATTGCCGGACGCTCAAATAGCCGTTTCGCCGGAGTTAAAAGGCGCGTTTGCCGGGCAGCAAGGAAAAGTGACCGGCAAATTAAAAATCCCCAAAGCCGTCTTGCAGCTTCCGCAACTCCCCGAAAATACAGTAAAAGTCAGCAGCGATGAAGTGATTCTCGGCGAACAAAAAGCCGAGCCAAACGCTACGTCAGCACCCCAAATCGATGCGGAGTTAGACATCGAACTCGGCAAACAGGTCAGCTTTTCAGGGCAAGGGCTGAAGACCGACTTGTCGGGTAAATTGAAGATGACCAAAACAGGAGAAACAACGGCGATGTACGGCAGCATCGACATGAATAAGGCGCGTTATAAAAGCTACGGACAGGATCTTACCGTGCGTAAAGGGCGTTTCCTGTTTAACGGCCCGGTCGATAAGCCCTGGCTGGACGTGGAAGCCGTACGCGTTTCAAAAAGCAAAGAGGTTACCGCTATTTTGAACCTGACCGGCCCGCTGGATACGCCGCAAACGCGTCTGTCTTCGGAACCCGTCTTGCCGGAAGAAGAAGTGCTGGCCTATTTGATTACCGGCGGCCCGTTAAGTCAAGTCAGCAAATCGGAAGGCAACAGGGTTGCCGCTGCCGCGTTATCTTATGGTTCAGGCAAGCTATCCTGGCTTTCCGACAAACTGGGCATCGACGAATTTGAAGTTCAAGAAGGAAAAACGTTGCAGGATACACTGGCTACGGTCGGTCAATACCTGACACCGGACTTTTATGTGGGCACCAAAGTCGGCCTGTTTAATAAGCAAGCCGTCTTGGTGCTGAAACGCAAGCTGACCAAGACCTTTAATGTTGAAACCCAGACCGGGACATCGCAAAGAATAAAACTTAACTATGAGTTTGATACTGATTAAAGGCGCGGAATAAGCAGGTGCTTAGGACAGGGTCGGTAATAACGTCTCGAAATATAAACTCATCGTTCCCACGCGCCGCGCTCATTTTTATACACATCTCGAAGTAGGCCGGAATAAGCTGGTTCGAGTGACAGCGAGAACTGGCGTTTCCGGCAAACACCTCCCGAACTCGCCGGAAACGCCACCTCGCGCTATGCGCTTGGATGGCCTTATTCCGGCCTACATCCTGGCGGGTATCTTCGAAATGTCCCACCCGTTCAGAACGTCGCAAGTTAGACCTTCCAGGTTTTAAAAACCTGGAAGGTCTGCCTATCGGCCTGTTTCTCGCCCAAGGCCCAGCCCGCAGATGCTTGTGTATAACGATGAGCGCAAAGCGCAGAGCGCAGCGCGGGGGAACCCTAAGCGGAAGTGATTATTGATGGAGTCCTTAATAGAAGCGCATCAATGTTGATAGGTAGTGATACGAATGTTATGGATTTTACGTGCATGTTATAAATTTCAAGGTGTGGATATATCGGTTTTACATTATTCAAACCACCCCTGCTTCATTTATTCCCGCCGATAGCTATCAACTAGCATTCATATGAATTCAAGAATTGATTCGAAATCTCAACAGGAGAAACCAACATGAAAAAGCCGAAAATCGATAAAGTACTGGTAGGTGAAGCTCTGGTAGGTGAGGGTAATGAATTAGCCCATATCGACCTGATCATGGGGCCTCGCGGCAGCGCCGCAGAACTCGCATTTTGTATCACATTGACCAACCAAAAACGGGGCGATAATTCCCTGCTGGCGCTGGTCGCGCCCAATTTGATGGCTAAGCCTAATACCGTCATGTTCAACAAGGTCGAAATCAAGAACGAGAAACAGGCAACCCAAATGTTCGGCCCGGCGGAACGGGGCGTGGCCAAGGCGGTGATCGATAGCGTCAAAGAGGGGGTAATTCCACTGGAAGAAGCCAACGATATATTTATCTGCGTCGGTGTTTTTATCCACTGGGATGCCAAGGATAACAATAAAATCCAGGACTGGAATTACGAAGCCACTAAATTGGCGATCAAACGCGCTGTCGCAGGAGATCCGACGCCTGCCGAAGCGATTGCCCAGGAAAACGTGCAGCATCATCCCCTCGCTGCGCATGATTAAAGCGTTTGCGGGGTTATTGAGCATTACCGATCTGTTACAGGAATAAGCCGCGGGCGGAGTGAGATAATGGCTATATGCGTTGAAAGCAACGTAGGTAACGGGAGTGCAAGCTTCGCTTGCGCTTGCAGGCGAAGCCTGCACTCCCGCTGTCGGTAGCTCATAGCCAACATAAATGCCCGATATTACGCTTAACCGGCGTACGGCCGTAAGCGTATATTTCAGGCCGTGCGCGGTTCGCTTTACGTCAGGCTCACTGCAAGACCGTAGGCAATGAGGAGATACACTATGGCAAAAGTTCTGGTTCTTTACTACAGCATGTACGGCCACATCGAAACCATGGCGAAAGCGGTGGCTGAAGGCGCGCGCAACGTCGAAGGCGCCGAGGTCGTCATCAAGCGCGTGCCCGATCTGGTGCCGGAAGACGTGGCGCGAAAGGCCGGAGCCAAAATCGATCAGGAAGCATCGATCGCGACGGTGGACGAGTTGCCGGACTACGACGCCATCATTTTCGGCACGCCGACACGCTTCGGCAACATGTGCGCGCAGATGCGCAATTTTCTCGACCAAACCGGCCGGTTGTGGCTGAACGGCAGCTTGATCGGCAAGGTCGGCAGCGTGTTCACGTCCACGGCCACGCAGCATGGCGGACAGGAAACCACGATCACCTCGTTTCATACCACCTTGTTGCATCAGGGCATGATCATTGTGGGCGTTCCCTATTCCTGCCAGGAGATCCTGAACATGAGTGAAATCACCGGCGGATCGCCCTATGGCGCGAGCACGCTTGCCGGGGCCGACGGTCGTCGTCAACCGTCGGAGAACGAACTGAAAATCGCCCGTTTCCAGGGCGCTCATGTTGCACAAGTGGCGAAGAAGCAATCGGCCTGACAACCGTTTGGATAGGGACAGGAAAAATAAATGAACAACTCCGAATCCGGATTTCGCCATGGCGTCGCGGGCAATTACGCATTTTTTTTATGTATCCTTACGGCTGCGCCTGCCTCCGCCGCATCAGCTGAAAACAACGTTGCTCCGCTTAACTATTTTTTGCATAGTTACGGTCCGGCCTCAACGCCCACGATGGTTATGGGATGGGTGTTTGCCGCGCTGTTGGTGGCAATCTTCGGCAGCATCGCGCTGTTGCTGGTTTGGGCTGTGTTTCGTAAACGCCCGGCTGTCGATCCCCGTTCAATTGGCCGCGAAGATGAAGGGATGCCCTGGATTTATATCGGAACCGGCATATCCGCCTGCATTTTGTTTGCATTGGCTATTTATGCGCTGATTACGCTCAATGCGATCGCCAATCCCACGCATGCCCCGGCGCTGACGCTGACTGTCACCGGCTACGACTGGTGGTGGAAGGTCGAGTATGAAGATGATGATCCGACCCGCAGCTTTGTGACCGCAAACGAGATCCACATTCCGGTCGGCCAGCCTATTCTGGTCAAGCTGAAAAGCGCAGACGTGATTCATGCGTTTTGGGTGCCGATGCTGGCCGGAAAAACCCAAATGATTCCGGGTCTGGCCAATCAGCAATGGATCCAGGCCGATGTCGAGGGCGTTTATAGCGGGCAATGCACGCAATATTGCGGGGTCCAGCATGCGCACATGGGGTTGGAGATTGTTGCGCAAAACGAGGATGAATTCAGGACATGGCAAGACGCCCAGCGTGGAGATGCCGAAATGACTGCCGGCATTAATGCGGGAAAAAATCTGTTTCTGGATCGTTGCGCCGGTTGCCATGCCATTCGGGGAACCGAGGCCGTGGGCGCCCATGCACCCGACTTGACGCATTTGAACTCGCGTCGCCTGATTGCCGCCGGATTGTTAACCAATACCCCGGCTCATTTGGCGCAATGGATTACTCATGCCCAGGACCTGAAACCGGGTGCGCGCATGCCCAGCATGGCGCTAACGGCGACGGAGCTTAACGCGCTGTCGGCATTTTTATCGACACTTAACTAAGGAGAGCCGCTCATGAAAGATGTCGATCAAAGTCCGTCCGGCCTCAGTCTCACCCGCATCCCCGAGGTGGGCTGCGCGCCGATCGGATCGCCTGCCGAAAGACGACTCGCCGAATTATGGGAATCGGCTCCCGGATGGCGCGGCTGGTTATCGACGGTTGACCATAAAACCATAGGGATGCGTTACCTTGTCACCGCTTTTATTTTTTTGTTGATGGGCGGAGTCGAGGCGCTGATCATGCGTCTGCAACTCTCTCGGCCGGATCAAACCCTGCTGACGCCGGAGCAGTACAGCCAACTGTTTACGATGCATGGCGTGACCATGATTTTTCTGTACTCGCTGCCGATACTGTCGGGTTTCTCCAACTATTTATGGCCGCTGATGCTGGGTTCGCGGGATATGGCGTTCCCGCGTCTTAACGCTCTTTCTTATTGGGTTTTCCTGTTTGCCGGTATCTTTCTCTACGCCAGCTTTCCGTTGGGAGAAGCGCCGAACGCAGGCTGGTTCAACTACGTGCCGTTTGCCGGGCTTGAGTACAACACCGGCCCCAACATCGATGTCTACGCGCTCGGCATGGTGTTGCTGGGGATTTCCACCACCGTCGGGGCCGTCAATTTCATCGTCACGTTATTTCGAATGCGCGCGCCCGGCATGTCCATCGACCGGGTGCCGATCCTGGTTTGGGGCACGCTGACCGCATCGGTCGCCAATATTTTTGCCGTGCCTTCGGTCAGTCTCGCCTTTTTTCTGCTGTGGCTGGATCGTCAAGCGGGGACGCATTTCTTCGATGTGCTGAATGGCGGTAAGCCGCTGCTGTGGCAGCACTTGTTCTGGATGTTCGGCCATCCCTGGGTTTACGCGGTCGTGCTTCCGGCCATGGGTATCGTATCCGACGCTTTGCCTACCTTTTGCCGACGTCCGCTGGTCGGGTATTCGGCGGTTGCGCTGTCAACCATGGCGACCATGCTGCTGGGTTTTGGCGTCTGGATACACCACATGTTCGCCACCGGTTTGCCGACGCTTGCACTGTCGTTTTTCAGCGCCGCGAGCATGGTGATTTCGATCCCGAGCGCGGTCGCCGTGTTCGCATGGCTGGCGACCATTTGGCTGGGACGCCCGGTGTTCAATACGCCGTTCCTGTTTTTCGCCGGTTTTGTCATCCTGTTTGTGATCGGCGGACTTTCGGGCGTGATGACGGCAGCCGTGCCTCTGGATCTTCAGCTCAACGAAACCTACTTTGTTGTCGCGCACTTGCATTACGTGTTGCTGGGCATCAATGTGTTTCCGGTTGTCGGCGGGATCTATTACTGGTTTCCCAAATTCTTCGGCCGGATGATGAATGAAGCGCTGGGGAAATGGAGTTTCTGGGTCATGTTCATCGGCTTCAATCTGGGCTTCTTCCCGATGCATGTGGCAGGCCTGCTGGGCATGCCGCGTCGTATCTATACCTATGCGCCGCACATGGGCTGGACGACGGTCAACATGCTCACATCGGTCGGGTCGTTTGTTTTCGCCGCCGGTATTTTGCTATTCCTGGTTAACATCCTGGCCAGTTTGAAGCGCGGCGTTCCGGCGACTTCGAATCCCTGGGATGCGCCGACGCTGGAATGGGCTGTGCCATCGCCTCCGCCCGCTTACAACTTTGCGGTCATTCCGTTTGTCGCCAGCCGCCATCCGTTATGGGAGGATCGGCTGGGTGAAGGCACTGGCCGATCCAGCCTTGAACAAGGCTATTTGCTGATGGAAGGGCGGGAAACGATAGGCACGACGCCGCTTGATGCCACGCCGGACATCATTCTCAAAATGCCGGACGACTCCTATGCGCCTTTCTTTCTCGGGCTGTTTAGCGCCTTGGTTTTCGTCGGCTTGCTGCTGCATTGGCGGGATTTTACGCTGCTGATGGCTGCGGCTTGCAGTCTGTCGCTGATTGTCTGGATGTGGCCGAGAAAAGCCCTGGTCCAGCGCGTGCCGGACATCGAATGCGATAAGGAGGCCGCCCATGTCTGAAGCAATACAATCGGCTCAAGCCTTGCCGGTAGGCAGCGAGGGCAAACGCTCCGGCGGCTGGTGGGGCGTGCTGGCATTGATTGTCACCGAAGGTTCCCTGTTCGGCTATCTACTGTTTACCTACTTCTACCTGGCAGCGCAATCGGAGCAGCACTGGCCGCCTGACGGCTTGCCGGTGCTGCTCATGCCGGGCGTCAATACCTTGATCTTACTCGCCAGCAGTGTATTCGTCTGGGCGTGCGAGCGCTGCATCCAGCGCAGGCTGATGCGATGGAGCCTTGCGTCGATGGCGTTGGCGCTCATGCTGGGCATTGGCTTCGTCGTCATTCAGCTTAATGAGTGGAGCAAGCTTGGCTACGATATGACCTCGAATCTGTATGGCTCGCTGTACTTCACCATCACCGGATTTCACATGCTTCATGTGATCGTGGGGCTGGTGATCCTGATGGTGCTTCTGCTTTGGCTTGCGCTCGGTTATTTTGATCACAGACGTTATGCCGCGGTGACCATTGGCGGATTGTATTGGCACTTTGTCGATGCGGTCTGGCTGTTTGTATTTACGACCTTGTATCTAACGCCTTACCTTTACTAGAACAGACTATGAACCGTTCATTCAATCATGATCCGTCTGTTGAGCCTTGCGGCAGGATGAGCACGATGCGAATAGGGATAGGCCTGTTCGGCGCGCCGGTCGCCTGGATCACGCAGGTGTTTTTGAGCGAGCCGCTTGCCGCCTATGCCTGCTATCCCTACCGGATGCCGCTGTCTGCGCCGATCTGGGAACGGTTGCCGGTCATGCTGGCGATGATCGGCATTGCCTGCTTCACGGTAGCTCTTCTGTCCGGGCTGGTTGCATGGAGTTCATGGCGGCAGTTTGACGCTAAGCCGGTTGGCGGGAATCGGAACCGGTTTTTGGTGAAATTAGGCGCGATGTCGAGTTTCATCTTCATCGTTGCGACACTATTCAACATGTGTGCAATTTTGTTGGTGCAGCCATGCAGCGCGTGGGTTTAATTGTCATGGCCTTCAGGGGCGTCCTGAATCGGGCGACAGTCAAGCTCGTAATCTGCATGGGCGCGGCATTATTATCCGGTCTTGCGGTGGCGCAGCAAGTCGACCCGGCAGACCTTAGCCGGGGCGCGTACCTTGCCAGGGTAGGGGACTGCATAGCCTGCCATACGTCCGGGCCGCAATCTCCGCCGTTTGCAGGCGGACTGCCGCTCAATTCGCCGTTCGGAATCATTTACTCGACCAATATTACGCCGGATCCGGTTACCGGCATCGGCAACTACAGCTTGCATGATTTTAGTCGCGCGGTCCGAAACGGCGTTGCCAAGGGCGGCAGGCGCTTGTATCCGGCAATGCCTTATCCGTCGTTCACGGCTATTACCGATGACGATATTCATGCCCTTTATGTTTATTTCATGAATGCGGTGGAACCTATCAACCATAAGCCGCCCGAAACGAAACTGCCTTTCCCTTTCAATATACGCTTGAGCCTGTTTTTCTGGGATGCGGCTTTTGTCAAACATAAGCGCTTTAAACCGCAAAATGACCGCGACGCGCAGTGGAATCGCGGCGCTTATCTGGTGCAGTCGCTCGGCCATTGCGGGGCTTGTCATACGCCTCGCGGTCTCGCCTTCCAGGAAAAGGCCTATGCGGAATCGTCTCCGGCGTATTTAAGCGGGGCACTGGTGGATAACTGGTTTACGGCGAATCTCAGGGGCGATTCCGCTTCCGGGTTGGGCCGATGGTCTGAAGCGGACATCGCCGCCTTCCTGAAGACGGGGCATGGCGGACAGGTCGCGGCGTTTGGCAGCATGGTCGATGTCATCGAAAACAGCACCCAATATTTTCATAAAGACGATGTGGATGCGATTGCGCACTACCTGAAATCGCTTCCCGCTTACAGCGAAAAGGCTAGCTATAAACCGGACGCTCCGGCCGTTGCGATAACCTTGGCGGCAATGGTAACCGGTGAAGTGGAGCGTCCCGGCGCGGGTCTTTACCAGTCATTCTGTGCGAAATGCCATCAGGTAACCGGAACGGGCGAACCGGACAAATTTCCGAAGCTCGCCGGGAATTCTATCGTTCTTTCCGAAAATCCTGGCTCGCTGATCCGTCTGCTGTTGGAAGGAGGCAAGACTGCGCAAACCGGAGGAGGGCCGGAACCTCAGGAGATGCCGAGTTTTGCGAAAAAGTTTTCCGATAGTGAGATCGCCGAGGTGCTTAGTTTTATCCGTAATAGCTGGGGCAATGCGGCGTCTCCGGTGACGACGCGCCAAGTCTCATCGTTACGGCGTACGCTACAGAAGAAGCCGTAACTGACGTTGCGCACGGTCTAGAACCGTTGTGAAAAAGATAGATCGCAGTCAGGAAATATCTTGTTCCGTGTCTGGGAATATCCGCCGTAGGGCGTGCCGTGCGCGCCTTGGGATTTAAGGAACAGGCTTAAGCAATGACCATGAAAGGCTGAAGACTTCAATCCTTCATGGTTTAAAAAACCAGCTTACGTTATTTCATGCTCATTGCTAAGGCGCGCACGGCACGCCCTACTCACATCCGTCGCGGTCATTCAGTAAAGGGGCGTTATCCATTATCAAACCCTCTTTTTGCGGTTTTCGCGGGCAATGCGTAACATCAGTTATTTAATCGGTTGTCGCAATTCCTTATGTATCACAATCAATATTCCAATCACGCTCATCATTGCCGCATTCATCCAGAGAATCAAAGCGCCGATTTGCTGGTCTGTTACAGGACTCATGCCGGTGAATGTGCGTCCGCAGAGGGTGTAAATCGGGTACAGCTCGTGCGGCGTGAAAAAGAGCAATGCGCCGATCAGGATTTGCGGCGGAACCATGGCCAGCATCATCGCGATGCGGCTACCGGGAGATCGTATGGTATGTGAATCCAGCGCAATTCCCCAAAACATCAGGCCGTTTAAAGCCATGCTCCAGTTCATCAGGCGATAGATGCGCCAGTCGAGCATTGCGATAAAGTGGACAGACGGCAGCAGCCAGAAAGCAAGCAAGCCCACGAACACAATAACGGCGACGACAGGATGGGTTAATACCTTAATCGCACATTGCACTGGCTTTTGCCCCGAAACCCGTCGGATTAATCGTTTGCCCGCCGTAGGGAAACCTGCCGACAGCGCGTCTTTAGGGCAGGCCAGTACAATGAAAAACGGCCCTAGATGATGGAGTACGAGACTTTGGAGCTGATGAACAAAAAACTCATGTTCAGCGTAGTAATCGATTTGAGTTTGAGTGACAACATACAGGGATAACAGCCCGGCCCCAAAGTATAGTTTTTGCCGAAAGAGAAGCCGACATCTCAGACAGCCCCTGATAAAGATGACGGCTGTAACGGCCGTTACGACGGCAATGGAAAAGGATGCTTCCCATGGGACGAGCCATTGCAGCGGGGTCATTTAGCTACAGCCTCGATGAATCCAGCAGATGCCGCAAATCGTTCGCAACCGTTTCAATCGTATCATCCGGCGTTATCAGCAAGCGCGCGTGACCTTGCGTATCGAAAACATAAACCGTCGCACTGTGAACAATGTCGTCGGAATCCGGTTTTTTAGGACGGTAAGCGGCCCGATAACGTTTTGCGAGATTTTCTATGTCACTGTCGGCGCCGGTCAAGCCAATCGCATGTCCGGCATCGAAGGCTGTTACATACCGGTGCAAAGCTTGCAGGGTATCGCGACCGGGGTCCAGCGTGACAAATAGAATGCGAGTGCGATTTGCATTAACTCCCAAACGCTGCACTATTTTTGCCAAACGGAACAGGGCGGTCGGGCATTCTGCCTGACAGTTGGTGAAACCGAAAAACAGCATGACCAGGTAGCCGCGATAAGTTTGATCGGTTACGGGTTGCCCGGTATCGGACGTCAGCGAGAAACGCAGGTCCGGCAGATGACCGGTAGTCTCCTGCAATTGCCACTGTTTTTCAGGATTGCAGCCGGTCAACATCAAAACGAGACAAAGAATTTTCAGGCCTCGTGTCCCGCTAGGCATATGAGAGGCTCAATAAAATGACCGGTTCAACTCGGCGGCCGACGTGTTGCAGGAAAACAGAGAGCCGACTTCTACCCAGTGAGATTCATTTCTGCGAGTGATTCGATGCAATTGTTTCATGGCCTTATTCCTTATCGTTACCTGATGAGCAAGCCGATAACCAGCTAGTTCCAAAAATACGACCCGTAGAGATGCGATTTATCGCGTCTCTACGGTTGTCTGGTTATCCGGCAAGATTGGCTATTTCCGGTCTAAAGACATCCGCCCGCCCGCGGAAGATAAATCCGCCTGAGCCGTGTCTATTTCTCCATGAACTTGGCCGTTACAGCGTAGAAAAAACAAAGCATTTGTACAATATGCAGCAATACCTAGGGCGTTGGTAATGGAATCGTCAACTCGCAAGCTAACAGCTGATATAGGTAGCGATACGGATTTTATTGATTTTATTCGCATGCTATAAATTTTCAGACGCGGATATATCGGCATTAAATTATCCGTAGCAGGAAATATCTCAATTGTTCTCGTCGATAGTCACAAAGGGGGCGACGAGCCTTTCAAGCCCCTATCCACAGTGCGAGACTACTGCCCATGACTAACAACAGCACTGATCAAATCGAGTTGGGCAAAGGCGATGCCTTATTAATCAGCGACATCCAAAATGATTTTCTGGCCGGCGGCAGTCTGGCCGTGCCGGAGGGGGATCGGCTCATTCCGGTCCTGAACGGCTACATCGATCGATTTCGCCAATTGCCTATCTTTGCAACCCGCGACTGGCATCCGGCCAACCATTGCTCGTTTATCCGGCAAGGCGGCCCTTGGCCGGAACATTGCGTCGCCGGTTCCAAAGGCGCAGAGTTCGCAGCCGATTTACATCTTCCTGTCTCTGCTTACATCATTTCCAAAGGCACGGATGCTGAACAGGAGGGTTATTCAAGTTTCTCAAACCGGACTTTCAAGGCGCAACTGGATAATGCCGGTGTCCGTCGTTTGTTCATCGGCGGACTGGCTACCGATTATTGCGTTTTAAATACGGTGCGCGATGCATTGAACTTCCGTTACAAGGTGTTGTTGTTAATAGATGCGATACACGCGGTGAATGTTCAGCCTCTGGATGGGCAAAAGGCAATCAACGAAATGATTGCAAAGGGCGCGATCCCTATTACTTTGGCGATGATCCGATAATGCCCGACAGCGCCTTGCTTACCGATCTGTACCAGCTCACCATGTTGCAGGGCTATTATGAACAGGGCATGGAAGAACTCGCGGTGTTCGAGTTTTTTGTCAGGAAACTGCCTGCAAACCGGGGCTATCTGGTCGCGGCAGGCCTGGCGCAGGTTTTAACGTATCTGGAACAATTGCAGTTTTCTTCGGATGAAATTGCATGGCTGGCAAGAACCGGGCGATTTAAGCCGGCAATGCTGGCTCGGCTTGAGGCATTAAGATTTACCGGCGACGTTCATGCGCTGCCTGAAGGCACGGTGTTTTTCGCGAACGAACCGATATTACGCATCACCGCGCCGCTGCCCGAAGCGCAATTGATTGAAAGCAGGATCATCAATCTGCTGCATTTCCAGACCCTGATTGCCTCCAAAGCCGCGCGCTCGGTATTGATCGCGCCGGACAAGCTGCTGGTCGATTTCGGCATGCGAAGGGCGCACGGCAGCGAAGCCGCGCTATTGGCGGCACGGGCAAGTTATCTGGCGGGTTTCACGGGTTCAGCGACGGTGGCGGCCGGGATGCATTTCGGCATTCCCATTTTCGGCACGATGGCGCATTCTTTTATCCAAGCATACCGTTCAGAGAGCCAAGCCTTTGCCGATTTTGCAGGGGCCAATCCCGATAATGTCGTGTTACTGATCGACACTTACGATACCGAAGCCGCTGCGCAAAAAGTAGTCGATTTGGCTCCCGCATTGCAGGCGCAAGGCATAAAAATCAAGGGCGTGCGCATAGACAGCGGCGATTTGGCCGATCATGCCCGGAAAGTCAGAACGATTCTTGACCGCGGCGGCCTTAACGATGCAACCCTCTTTGCCAGCGGCAATATTGACGAATATAAACTTGCAGAACTGACGGTCCAGCAAGCCCCGATTGACGGTTTCGGCATCGGTACGCGGTTGGACACCTCAGCCGATGCTCCTTATCTCGACTGCGCCTATAAATTGCAGGAATATGCTGGAATTGCCCGGCGCAAGCGCTCGGAAGGCAAGGCGACCTGGCCCGGACGCAAGCAAGTTTATCGCAACTATGATGATAACGGCATGATGTCCGGCGATACCGTAACCGTTGACAATGCGCTCTGCGCAGGGCAACCGCTACTGCAAGGGGTTATGCAGGGCGGAAAGACTGTAGCAGGGCAGCCTACGCTGATCGAGGCCAGGGAATATGCTCGACGCCAATTAAACGCATTACCCATGTCATTGCGCCGATTGAGCAATACCCCGGAATACCCGGTGATAATCTCTGCCGAACTGCAAGCGTTGGCGAAAACAGTGGATAAACGAAACACAGGCTGAAAATCCTTAGGTATTTTGATATCAGCTTCAAAATATTTGCTTGGATTGGAACTGACTCTGATGGTATCAGTTCGTCCAGAAACAATCATTCGGATTTCCCATACGAATGACTGCTCTTTAAATTGCCTATGTCTAACGTCTGGCGCAGACCGTTGATTAAATTGGTGCTTGATATTGAATATTTGTTGAGTATTAATTAATGTCAGTTAACGCCCATTTTCTTCTTCAATTTCTCCACGAGTCGTTTTGCCCACGGCGAAGCGGAAATAATTTTGGTTGAATTAATATTGGCAAGAAGCTTAAAAGAGTGTTCTCCCTTACAATACTTAGCCTTGGTTTTGCATGCAGAAGTTGCGTTGGCTAGAGAACTGAAGATTTGATCTTTGGTAACATTTTCAATTGCATTTGCCTCAGCAGGCAGTTGGCTTCCATTGCACCTCTGCCCAAAAAATGATTTTAATGCGTTTCTATCGGCCAGAAACCAGCTTTCCATGCACTGCACCATCAAGTGACATTGTAAATCTTTGGCTTTTCGGCTTAGACCATTGACCACCTACACTCTGTGATAAGTGGCCCCATGGCTGCCATGTTGAGTCGTCGTCAGTATTTTGAAATATTGCTGCTACAGGAGCTTCGCTATCCACAAGTAACAGGGCATCTTTACCCTTATCGATGGCAGTACAAAATGAATCATAAGCATCGCGCCTACTCACACAAGCAACGATGTGTGGCATTTTTCCTGCGAGATCCGCTTTTTTTAAAAAATTCAGAGAATCCTTCTCGACATGCGGTTCTTAGGGCATTGGAATCACCACCGCCCTCAACATATACTTTTACCATCGAGTGCCTCCAATCTCGCCGCGTGTCCACAATTGGCCCAGCCGATATTTTTCTAACCAAGGCTTAATATTTTCAGCGTCCAATCGTGTGAGCAATGTACCTGTCGCGGACTTTTCAGCTACCAGAACTGACTCGGGCTGATCCGACATGGCATCAACTAAAACGCATTTTCGCTATAGTTACTGATGTTACGCCGTTGATCGAGCTTATACTGATTTAAGATGTTGCCAAGCGCCTACTGTGGGTACTCCCGATTGCCGTTCCGGACGCAATTCTACCGCCCTGATCCGTCATTGCCATTTAGTTAGGCGTTAAAAGTGATTGTGTAGTTGCAGGGTGGATAAGCGCATCCATATAAAGGATTCCTCGCTACGCTTTTCTCTTGACTTAATGGCAGAGCGCTCCTGCTTCGATGCCATCAAAAAGAAAGTAACCAAAGAAAAAGCAACCGGGAGGAGATACCGTACGTGCGTAACATCAGATAGTTATTCAAATTACACGGTATGGCGGATGTAAAAAGGGCCTTTTTGTCCAACGGCGAAGTTACAAAAAAACAAGGCGCGGAATAGCACGGCAATCCCGTTGCATTCAGCTCCGGTCACAGCGCTAAACACTGATCGGCTTTGCGGGTCCTCCACCCTTTACCTAAGGTCGAACTTATACTGCATACCGCCGTAGAATCCAAACTGGTCTGATTGAGGCAAGCCGCCGCCGAGAGGTTTTTCATAACCTGTGGCGCCGGTGAGGAAGAGGTTTCTGATAACAGTCCAGCGTGCGCCGGTTTCGATTGATGCAAACATGCCGTCAATTGAATCGCCATTGAAGCCGGCTGAAATATAGGTGCTGAAGCGATTGTTGATGGGACGTTCGTGAATGATGCCAACAGTACCGACAAAGTAATTGTCCTGCATCGATATGCCGCCCTGGTTAGTCAGGCGGTATAGCTCGCTACCCAAATAAGTGGATGAACCGTCCGTATGCATCAGTGTGCGTTCTATATGCAAACCTATACGCGATTCGGCGGCAACCAGACCGTTGTCGCCTTCCGCCAGCCGGCCGCCCTGAATGCCGACAGCCCAGTTTCCGCCCGGGCCGTTACTCTCTACATAGGTCGCATCGCCGAGGAAAGACGGCGTGGTTCCCATGCCGCGACCGGCGCTAAGGCCGTAGCCGTTTAAGCGTTTGCCGAATATACGGAATTGCGAATCAACACTCCAGCCAACCGTGCCCGACAACTCCAGAACCCCTGATCCCATGCTCAGATTATGTCTGACTGTTGCGCCTATCAATTGCTGGATCATGAGCGACGTAGTGCTTCGCCAATCGACCAGGATAGTCGGTTCTCCCTGCGGGTATGCGTTGTACCAAAACGTATGATTCGCGCCGGCGATACCGGTTGCATTGTGCAACATGCCGACCGACCACGTTGTTGGCCCGGAATTATCGCTGATTGCGGCTTGTCGAAGCACCAAGCTGTCGCCGCCGGCCGGGTTATTTCGGGGATTACGCAGCATGGCTGCCGCACTGTAAGTCAGGCCGTCTTTTGAGCAATCGACAGCAATGGCGTTGGCAGGGTGACTGACCGAATTTCCAGCCTTGCCCCGGTAAGAAGCCCAGTTGTATTGGGTTTGTCCGGCGCAAGCCGGCGCATCGGAGATTTCAGCAGCCAGTGCGCTTGGCGCAACTACCGCTTGAACGAAAACGCAAAATCCGCTCAAAATACAGCCGATAAACCGTAGCTTTTGGAAATGGATGTTGATATGGCGACTTTTAGCGATGATCAGAAATTAGTTTTATAGGTTGCGGTGCATGTAGAATGGCGTTCAGTTTCTTGCACTATTCGAATGATGCAATCGGACTACGTGACAAGCGCACTATGATAGTGTCATTTCACTGGAACACCTAAACGTTCCTCTTATCTGAAAGAGGAGAATTTCGATGCCGTTTTACTTATTCCGCCATTAGATGCTGATTACCCGGTACAAAAAGATAGATAACATCAGAAAAATATTTTTCAGTGTACTGATTTTTGCTTTGCTAAGTGCGGTCTTCGCTGACATTGCCTTAGGAAGCGCCGACGATGCAAAAGAATTATTAACGCCCGAAGAGCGTCTGTGGCTTACCAACAATCAGTCACGTATTGTCCTTGCGGTTGAAACAGGGTATGCGCCGTTTGTATTTTTGGACGCTCAAGGACAACCTACCGGTCTTGCCCACGACTACATTCATCTTATCGAAACAAAGATTGGGGCCGCATTTAAGCAGAAACAATTTTCATCGCTGAACGATATTTTTGAGAAACTGCGCGCGGGTGAGGTTCATATCGTCAATGCCGTAACTCAAACCCCCGCCCGCTTACAGATCCTTACCTTTACCGATCCGTTCATTTCCGTGCCCAACGTCATTCTTGTCAGAAAGGATCGCAACGGCTCGATGAGCGAGCTCACGCTGTCGGGGTTAAAGATCGCCCTGGTCAAGAGTTATGCCGTCACCGAAAACCTCGCAAGCAAAAACCTGGGCTTTACGCCTGACTTGGTTCCGGATGATCTGACTGCGCTGCTCAACGTTTCTTTCGGACATTCCGATGCCGCCATCATTGATCTCGCAACGGCCTCCTATTTAATCTCGAAGAAAGGCATTACCAATCTTCGGGTCGCGGGCGAAACAGAGCTGAGTGTTCGACTGGCTATCGGCACCCCCATCAATGAACCCCTATTGAACAGTATTCTGAAAAAGGGACTGGCGGCGATAACGGATGCCGAACGCGAGGGTATTCACAATAGATGGTTCAACACTTCCGGGCAAAGTATTTTTGCCGATTGGCGGCTCTGGTTTGCGCTGGGCATTGTGTTTTTTGCCGTTATGGCGGTGATCGCCATCATTTCCATCTGGAATCGCATGCTCCGCCGACAGGTGATGGCGCGTACTACAGAATTGGAGGAAGAGCGCGGACACCTCGAACAGCGAGTGTTGGAACGCACCGCCGATCTTGCCCGCAGCGAGGCGCAACTGCGCGCCACCCTCGACAATACACCCAATATTGCCGTGCAGTGGTACGACGATGGGGGGCGGGTAACCTACTGGAATTCAGCCTCTGAGAAAACGTTTGGTTGGACGGCAGAGGAAGCGCTAGGCAAGACGCTTGATGCCCTGATCTATACGCCGGAAGCGGCCGCCGAATTTCAGCGCACTCTGGTTCAGATTAGGAAAAGCGGTTGCTCCTATGGCCCGTTTGAGGCAGAAATACGCACCCGCAGCGGCCATAAGAGGTGGACGCTGTCCACCGTCTTCGCGATCCCCTTGGAAGATGACCGCGTCGGCTTCGTCTGCATGGACATAGACATCACCGAGCGCAAGTTTGCCGAAGAATCCCTGCGGGCCAGCGAAGAAAAATTGCGCAGTCTATATGAACTTGCGCCCTTGGGTATTGCTTTAACGGATATGACCGGCCGTTATATCGAATTCAACGAAGCCTTTCGCGTGATCTGCGGCTATCCTGTGGATGAATTGAAGGCCATCGACTACTGGACGCTAACGCCGAAGGAGTTCGAGCAGGATGAGATTTTTCAGTTGGAATCGCTGGAACGCTTGGGTTGCTACGGACCCTACGAAAAACAGTACCGCCGCAAAGACGGCAGCCTGGTTGCGATCAATCTCAACGGCAGGCTCGTCAACGGGCTGGACGGACAGCGTTATATTTGGTCTATTGTCGAAGATATTTCCAAACGCAAACAAGCGGAAGCCAAGTTACAACTGGCCGCCAGTGTCTTTAGCCATGCTCGCGAAGGCATCATGATTACCGATGCCTTTAATGCCATCATCGAAGTCAACGACACGTTTTGTCATGTAACCGGCTACACTCGCGAAGAAGCGTTGGGCAAAAAACCGGATTTTCTGCATTCAGCACATCAAGAGCAATCCTTCTACGCGATGATATGGGATGAACTTAATGCCAAGGGCTATTGGTCGGGTGAAGTCTGGAATCAGCGCAAGAATGGCCAGGTATATGCTGAAATGTTGACCATTAGCGCCGTGCGCGATAGTACGGGTAAAATCCAAAATTATGTCGCCCTGTTTACCGACATCACCGCTATTAAAGAACACCAACAGCAACTCGAACACATTGCCCATTACGATGCGCTGACCGGCTTGCCTAACCGTGTGTTGCTGACTGATCGTCTTCAACAAGCCATGATTCAATGCGAGCGGCACAATCAATCGCTTGCCGTGCTTTATATCGATCTGGATGGCTTTAAAGCCGTTAATGATAGCTATGGTCACGACATGGGCGACCAACTGTTGATTGCCGTTTCAAAGCGTTTGAAGGATGTGCTGAGGGAAGGGGATACCTTGTCGCGCATTGGCGGCGATGAATTCATAGCGATAGTCGTTGATTTGGGGCACATGACTGAATTCGAACCCGTGCTCGAACGCTTGCTGAGAGCCGCCGCCAAACCGATTTTCATAAACCAGGTTTCGTTGCAGGTTTCAGCCAGTATCGGCATCACGCTTTACCCACATGATAAAGCCGATACCGATCAGCTATTGCGCCATGCGGATCAGGCCATGTATATCGCCAAGCAGGCCGGCAAGAACCGTTACCATGTGTTTGATGTCGGACGGGATGTTGCTGTTAAAACCCAGTTTGAAAATATTGAACGAATTCGCTCCGCCCTCGATCAAGGCGAGTTCGTGCTGCATTATCAGCCCAAAGTCAACTTGAAGACCGGCGCGGTGATCGGCGCCGAAGCCTTGATCCGCTGGCAGCACCCGGAGCGCGGTTTATTATCGCCTGCCGACTTTCTGCCCCATATCGAGAACCATCCTATCTGCGTGTCGTTAGGCGAATGGGTAATCGATTCGGCATTGACTCAGATCAGCGAATGGTCAGCAAAAGGGCAAAACCTTTCAGTTAGCGTCAATATCGATGCCTATCATTTACAGCAGCAGAACTTTCCGGCACGCCTGTCGACGCTGCTGTCCGGATATCCCGATGTTCAACCGGGAAGTCTGGAGTTGGAAATATTAGAGTCCAGCGCTTTACAGGACATGGCGGCAGTGACGGACATTATGCATGTCTGCCGCGAAATGGGGGTGCATTTTGCCCTGGATGACTTCGGCACCGGCTTCTCTTCGTTAACCTATCTGAGACGCTTCCCGGCAGACATACTGAAGATCGATCAAAGCTTTGTGCGGGATATGCTGGATGACCCGGATGATCTGACCATTGTCAAAGGCGTGATTGGCTTGGCGACCGCTTTTAAGCGTCAAGTGATTGCTGAAGGCGTAGAAACGCTGGCGCATGCGGAAATGCTACTCTCGATGGGCTGCGAGTTGGCCCAGGGGTATGGCATTGCTCGTCCAATGCCAGCCAACAAATTTTCTGACTGGAAGGCAACGTGGTCGTTGAATGCCGGATGGGTAAAACTATCTAAAACTTATAGTAAGAGTCTTGGCGGCAAATAGCTTATGGCGGCGTGCCAAACCTTACTGAAGGGCGGTTTGCCCGATAATCAGCCGGTGCGGATAAGTGATGTGCTCAGGAAGCGACTCGAGTTCGCGAGACGTAACAGGAAGGAAGGGCGAAGCCATTCAATCTTGCCGACCCTATCCTTAACGCTGCTTGCGTTTACGCCAGATATAAAAGCCCGTGCCCATTAGCAATAACGGTATCGCAAGCAAAAAACCGAAGCCGATAACGGCGACGCTGATCTGGCTTAATTGCAGGTTTTTATCGGTTGCGATTTTGGCCGGGATGTTGATAAACCGGTCATCGTGAATCAGCCAGTTGATCATTCTTAAGCCCATGTCCAGATTGCCGACGTTGCCGAGATAGGCGTTGGATAGAAAATCCCCATCGCCGACCACGACGATGCGCTGTTCGGCAGACTTGCCGGTCTGTCCCGAGCTTGCCGAAGGGCGGGTTAAGGCATAAGCGAAGGCAAGCGGGCCTTGTTTTTCGTCGCCGTCGGCATCGAAAAGCATTTTTCCCGCTATCGGGCCGGTTTCCGTCCATGACTGGGCTGCGCTTTTAAGTAACGCCACGGCTTGAAAATCCGTTTCATCGCTGATTTCCAGCGCGGCGGTAACCGGAAAAACGGTTATGGTCTGGAAGCTCTGGCTGATCGGATGCGGCGGATAGTCACCGGCGAGCACGAAGCTGGGATCGTTGATGCCGTAAAGCTTGGATTGGCTGTCCACCAGGGTTCCCGGCAGCTGGCGCAAACCCAGGAGCTGTTCTATGGCATCCAGATGGTGGTTGCCCGGATCGGTCAGCAGCAGCAGGTTGCCGCCTTGCCTGATATAGCGTTTGACGAGTTCGAGTTCGCCCGGCAGCAGCGGCACGGCGGGGGCGGTCAGCACCAGTAACGCGGAATTGCCTGGAATGTCCGGCATGGTCGCCGGATTGATGGCTTGAGCCTTGATTTTGCGGCGATCCAGTTCCTTGCCGAATTGGCCTAAGTCGAAGTTGGCGATGCCGTCCGGGGCGCGTTCGCCGTGGCCGGTCAGGAAGGTGACCCAGCGCTCATCGGCATTCGCCAGTTGCAGCAGCGCATTGGTCAGCGATGATTCGTCGATAAAGTTCAGTTTTTCGCTTCGGCCCTGATATTCGACAATAATGGCGCCTGCCGCGTCTATATTCAGTTCGCGGGTTTTTTTAAGGTCAGAATCGGGATCGATAAAGGTCAGTGCAAGATCGGTTTTATGGCGTTTGTAGCGGTCAATCAATTGGCTGATTTGGCTTCTTAGCGGCTGACTTTTTTTAATATAAGCGGTGACATGAATGTTATCAGGCAACGATTCCAGCAGTTTTTGCGATGCCTGGGATAGGCTGTTGCCGCTGTTTCCGGTTATGTCGGTTTCTGCGCTGTAGCGGGTGCTTAACCAGGCCAGCGTACCTAGCAGGCATAATAAAGCCAGGGTGATCAGTCCGTTTTTTAAGCGGATTTGCTGGTGTTTATGCGGCGATATGTTCATTTTTGCAAGCGGTCGTTATCGAGGCTGCGGATGCTCAGCGCGATGAAGGTGGCGGTAAACAGCAAAAAGTAACTGACGTCGACGGTGCTGATCAGGCCGCTTTGGAGGTTCTGGAAGTGCCTGAGGATCGACAGGTATTCAAACAGTTCGCTGCGTTGATCGTTCATGCCGACCGACCAGTCCAGAATCCACAATAGCAGCAATATACCGAAAGTACCCATCGCGGCAACGGTGGGGTGTCCGGCGATGCAGGACATAAACAGGCCGATCGCGGTAAATGCGGTAACCAGCAGCAGCAAGCCTAGGATATTGGCAACCAGTTTGCCCAAATCCAGCTCGGCTCCGCATAGCAAAGACAGCGGCATCAGGGTGATCAGTGCAATGATCAGCAGCATCAGTCCGAGTATGCCCAAATACTTGCCGAGTATGATGTCGATATTGGAAACCGGCGCGGAAAGCAGCAAAGATAAGGTTTTGTTGCGGCGTTCTTCGCAGATCAGGCGCATCGTCAATAGCGGCGTGACCAGCAACAGAATGATGCCGGCGTTGCCGAATAACGGCGGCACGATAATGTCGGTCAAGCCGGGCGCGCCTTCAATCGAAGCCAGTTTGGGCTGGAGCGTGGTGAAGGCTTCAACCTGGGTTAAAAACAGGAACGCCAGGATGAATTGCAATATGGCTAATATCGTCCAGGCCATCGGCGATAAGAACAAGGTTCTGAATTCGCGTGAGGCGATTGTTAAAATCATGTTCATAACTCGCGATGCTCTTTGGTCAAGCTGATAAAAATATCTTCCATCGATCTTTTTACCGGGGTCAATTCCTGTAGTCCCCATCCGGCGGCAATGATGTGCGCGGCAATTTGTTCGGCCGGGTTGGCGGTTACGCTGTGGTGAATGACGATCCGGTTTCCGGTAATGCTTTCGATAGAACTGATGCCGGGGATGGTCAACAAGTTGTTAATGTCAGGCATTAGTCGCGTGGCGACTTGCAGGGTGCCGGTATCCATTTGCCGGTTGAGTCCGGCGATGGTTTCATTCAGAATCAACTGTCCTTGGTCAATAATCTGGACGTGTGTGCAGGATTCCTGCACTTCGGTGAGTATGTGGGTGGACAGAATGACGCCGTGATCCTGCCCTAATTCCCGTATTAAGGCGCGGATTTCCCTGATTTGAATGGGATCAAGGCCGACTGTCGGTTCATCCAGCACGATCACTTCGGGATTGTGCAGGATAGCCTGGGCAATGCCGACCCGCTGTTGAAAACCCTTGGACAGGTTGGCGATCAAGCGGTCGGCGACATCGGTTAAGCCGCATCGATCCTTGGTTCGGTTAATGGCATGAGCGACGGCGTTTGTGGCGATGCCGTGCAGTCGGGCGCAATAAAGCAGGAATTCCTGTACGGTTAACTCTTTATAGAGCGGCGGTGTGTCGGGGAGGTAACCCAGGTTCAGTTTGGCGGCTTTGGGCTGATCCAGCAGATCGAAACCGTTGATTTTAATTTGTCCGGCGCTGGGTGCGAGATTGCCGCACAGCATCTGCATGGTGGTGGTTTTTCCTGCGCCGTTAGCGCCTAAAAAACCGAGCACTTCGCCTTTGGCTAAGGTAAAGCTGACATCGTTAACAGCGCAATGTTTGCCGTAATAACGAGTCAGGCGCTCGGCTTCGATAAGGGTGGTCATGCGGGCCGCTAAGCGCGTTGCAGCAGCTTTTGTAATTCAGCCTGGATTTTTTTACGGTAGAACAGGAACTTCCAGCGAGTGCCGCCGCATTGTTTCCAAAGGATAGCCGAACGTATGCCGGCCAGTAGGCAGGCGCGTATTTTATTGGCGATGTCGGGTCTGGATAAATATTCCTGTTCGCCGTTGACCATGATTCTCGGTTGCAGGGTGCTGATGGTGGTCTTGTAAATCTCGCCGAGATTCGCCAGTACGTTTTCATGTAGCAGGCCGAAATGCTCCGATTGTGTCTGGGCGCGCTCAATTCCGGTGAAAATGGTTTTAAGCAGGGCCGGTTGCTTGGATAGTTGGTTCTCCAGGAAAACCAGCGAGGCGGCATAGCGCGCTTGTTCGGGATTGGCTATTTTGAGGCCGGTCAGTTGATCGTTAAGCCGCTCAAGTCCCAATTTAAGGCCCGATAATCCGCCGTACACGTTTTCCACGCCATGTTCGTCATTAACAAAAAGGCTGGTAATGCTGGCCTCAAGGGCCGACGAATCGGCGCTGCCGGTTGTTGCCAGTTGCTGCACCAGCGCCACTGACTGGGCGATGCCGGCAAGAGCGATAGTCTGGTGGGTGACGGTATTTAGTGGCATTAGTTTATATTGCCCATAACGTCTTTCGCCCAGGTTATACTGTGAATATAAGCGTCGCCAATGATCGATTGGTCAATATCCTTAAAGGCTATTGATGAAATATCCCAATGTTCATAGCTGATAACACAGTTAAGCGCTTCGCCGCCCAGTCCTTTTTTATGCAGTATGGCGGCAACAATATCGTCGGCCAAAGGCAATTGTTTGAGCGCTTCATCCAAGGGCATATCCAGCAAGCTATCCAGATTGGATAAGATGCCGATCAGGAAAAAATTGTCTGATTTATTGCCGCTCAGACCGGCCAACTCCTCGCACATTTTGCCCCGGATCAAGGCGTTTTGCATGACCGCTTCCGGCTTGTTGGATAAGGATGCCAGCGTCAATATGTTTATCCAGCGTTTTATTTCCTTTAGCCCCAGATAGGAAATAGCATGGTTGATGGACGAGACTTTATTGGGTAGGGCGAAAAATGCGGAATTTATATAATGCAGCAGTTTATAGCTGAGCCCGACATCCAGGGATATTATCTTGGTCAGGTCTTCAAACTCAACATCCGGGTTGTTAACGGTATTTAACAATTGAATGGCGGCTGATTGATTGACGCTGACGCGTTTGCCGGAAACGATATTGGGTTTGTTAAAAAAGAACCCCTGGAAATAATCACAGCCTAATTCGACAAGGTATTGATACTCGGAATATGTTTCTACTTTTTCTGCAAGCAGTTGCACGTTGTAGGGTTTGAGTTGATTGATCAGCGCTCGTGTTTTGGATTCGCCCATTTCCAGAATATCCAGCTTGATAATGTCGGCAAGCTCCACCAAAGGCGTCCATTCCTCGGAAAAGACAAAGTCATCCAGGGCAATGATGTAGCCCAGGCTTGACAGTTCTTTTAAGTTGGCGACGACGCTTGAGTCAATTTCAACATTTTCCAGCACCTCAATAACAATCCGGTCTTTAGGAAGGTGCAAAGGCGTTTTGTCCAGGATGTTTTGGGTCGTAAAGTTAATAAAAGCTTTGTGAGGGCCTACTATGGTGTTGAGTCCGAGTTCTAAAATAGTGTCGGTAATGACTTGGTTGGTTGCTTGAGTAGCGCCGTCCTTATGATTCAGGTCAAAATCGTTGCCTCTGAAAAGGAGCTCATAGGCGTAAATATTCAGTTTCTGATCAAAAATCTGTTGCCGCCCGATTATAATGTCTGCCATTTTTTAATTACTTAGGTGTTGAATTTAAATATTTGTAGATCGGGTTTTACCCAAAGGGTACAAAAAACGCTAACCCGACCCACATATGCTTGAATTTATACCATGATTCCCGGCTATCAGTCGAGTATGATATAAAGCCATTCTTGTAGAGATGTTGCATGGGGCTTCTCTACCCACATTAAGGAGATTGAAATGACTGAATCTGTATCGTTAGCCGTTAGCGGCATGAAATGCGGCGGATGTGAAGCCAATGTGACGAGTAAATTGGAAGCCATCGAGGGGGTGTTGTCGGTTAATGCGTCAAGCCAAAACAACGAAGTCAACGTTGAATTCGATGCTGAAAAAACCAGTTTGGATGTTATTGCTAAGGCTATTATCGATGCAGGTTTTTCCGTAGAAGCATCGTAATGGTTAAGGTGACTTTATGAATACGAAAACTTCCGACGAGTTGCGCCTATCCATTTTAGGCATGCGTTGCGCAGGGTGCGTCAGCGCCGTTGAGGGCGCCTTGGCTGCGGTAGAAGGGGTAACTTCGGTTAGCGTCAACTTTGCCGATCATTCCGCGGTGGTTAAAGGCCGGGCCGATCCTGAATTGTTAACGCGGGCGGTAAAGGCTGCCGGTTATGACGCCGCGGTGATGGAGGGTTTTGAAGATCCTTCCGAACAGGAAGCGCAAGAGTTGCAACGCTACCGCCAACTGATGAAAAAAGCGGCGGTGGCGGCCGTTTTCGGTCTATCGTTAATGGCATCCGAACATTTTGGCTGGTTGCCGGAAATCGGTTCGCCGACAGGTTTATGGGTGTGGCCGGAAATCGCCCTTATCACCGTAAGCATTTTGGTCTACTCAGGCTGGCATTTTTACAGCGGCGCCTACAAGTCATTAATGTTGGGCCAAGCTAACATGGACACCTTGATTGCCTTGGGTACCGGTTCGGCGTGGCTGTATTCCTGCATTGTTATCGATTATTACGCTACTTTGCCGTCCCTGGCGAAACATGCTTATTTTGAAGCCGCGGTAATGATTCTGGCCTTCATAAATCTGGGCTCCGGTTTGGAAACACTGGCCCGGGGCAAAACCTCCAGCGCCATTCGGCAACTGATCGGTTTACAGCCGCGTACCGCGCGCGTGATCAGAAACGGCGAAGAAATGGATGTTGCTATCGAGCAAGTCGGTTTGGGCGAAACGTTAAGAGTCAGGCCCGGCGAGAAAATCGCCGTTGACGGCGTGTTGCTGGAAGGGCATTCCACGGTCGACGAGTCGATGCTGACCGGCGAGTCACTGCCGGTAGAAAAAACCGCAGGTGCGGAAGTGGTTGCCGGAACCATGAACCAGACCGGCAGTTTTTTGTTTACCGCAACCCGCATCGGCCGCGATACCGCGCTGGCGCAGATTATTAAAAGCGTCCGGCAAGCGCAAAGCAGCAAACCCGAAATCGCCCGCTTGGCGGATAAAATTTCCAGCGTTTTCGTACCGGCTGTGGTCGCGATTTCCGTGCTGACTTTTTTGCTTTGGTACGCTTTTGGGCCTGAGCCTTCATTGGGTTACGCCTTTGTTACTTCAATGACCGTTCTGGTTATCGCCTGTCCCTGCGCCTTGGGTTTGGCGACGCCTATTTCGGTGATGGTCGCGGTGGGCCGCGCCGCTCAATCGGGAATTTTGATTCGGAAGGGCGAAGCCTTGCAAACGGCGGGGAAGCTGACTTGCTTAATACTCGATAAAACCGGCACGGTAACCGAGGGCAAGCCGACTGTTTCAACGGTTGACGCCATCGGCGACGTTAGCGAAGAGCAGGTGCTGCAATGGGCGGCGAGTATCGAATCAGGCTCGGAACACCCGTTGGCGGCGGCTATTTTGTCGGCAGCGGAAGATAAGCAAATCAAATTGGAAAAAGTTAAACAATTTGTCGCCGTCGCGGGCCACGGAGTGATGGCGACCATTAACGAGCGGCGCGTGCTGTTTGGCAACAAGGCGCTGATGGATGAGCAAGGCGTTAGTTTCACACGTTTTAATGAGCGGCTGGAACAACTGTCGGCTTTAGGTCAAACGCCGATGTTGCTTGCTGTAGATAACAACATAACCGGCATTATTGCTGTTTCGGATCCGATTAAAAAGGATTCGGCATACGCGGTGCAGCTGTTAAAAGATCGGAATATACGCATCATCATGGTGACCGGGGATAATCCAATAACCGCTCACGCCATTGCCGAACAGGCGGGCATTTCCGAACTGCGCGCGCAGGTGTTGCCTCAAGATAAAGCGGCGGTCGTTAAAGAGTTGCAACAAGCAGGTGAAATCGTCGGCATGGTCGGCGACGGCATTAATGATGCACCTGCATTGGCTCAGGCGGATGTCGGTTTTGCCATAGGCACAGGAACCGATGTTGCTATTGAAAGCGCCGATGTGGTTATTTTGCAAGGTTCCTTGCTCAAAGTGCCCGAAGCGATTGAATTGTCCAAAGCGACGGTCATCAATATCAAACAAAACCTGTTCGGTGCGTTTTTCTATAACACGATCAGCATTCCGGTTGCGGCGGGCTTGTTGTATCCGCTATTCGGCATTTTGTTGAACCCGATGATTGCCGGCGCGGCTATGGCTATGTCTTCCGTAACCGTGGTTACCAACGCCAACCGTTTGCGTTGGACAAAATTTATTGAACGCAAATAGCGTTAGACATAGTGCCGGACATATTCACGAACGAATAGCCGCATCGGCGCATTGCGTAGTTGATATTGTTGGTAAGCCTGATTGACGTCCATTGGCGTGATATGGGCATAAACCCCGAATCCTGTTTTCGCGGTAAATTCATCGCTTAAAATTTCGATAAATACTGTCCAGGATGAATCTGCTGTATTTGTGTTTTGTGTTGTCATGGCCGTACTCCTTCAAAAAATAGCTAACACGATTTGTTAAGTATTGAGCATGAAGAGTGCCGTTTTAAGAATGTCTTTACAAAACAATTGATTGGCGTGTTGCTGTGGATTGCTTTTCTGGGTAATGGCAATAAACCGGCAATTATTTTCTAAACGCCGACCGGGCATGTTGCTCCGGTCGAAACGTTTTGGGTGAGTTGAGCTGAAAAACTTAGCTTGGAAAACGCATAAACTTATGGACGTGAGCGATAAAACTTCGTGTTTTCGTGGTGAAAATACGATATTTCTAATGGTCCCGCTGAATAATATAAAGCGATAAATCCCGCAATAAATCGGCTTCGCTGCCGAAAATACTCAAGTTGTCCAATGCTTGCTCATGCAGTTCCTGGGCTTTTTGTTTGGCGCCGGCCAGACCCAACAGCGCAGGGTAGGTGGGTTTGTTGTTGTCCTGGTCTTTGCCTTGGGTTTTGCCCAAGGTTGCAGTGTCGCTTTCTTCGTCGAGAATATCATCCTTAACCTGGAACGATAAGCCGATGCATTTGGCGTAATTGTCCAGTTTCTTGGCAACATTGGGATCAATATCCGCTTTCGCCAGCGTCGCCATATTGACGCTGGCACGAATCAGCGCGCCGGTTTTATGGATATGCATGTTTTCCAGTTCAGGCAGGGTCAATTTTGTTCCGACTGATTCCAGGTCGATGGCTTGACCGCCTACCATGCCTTGAGAGCCGCTGGCTTTGGTTAAAACGCTAATCATCTTCAAACGGCCTTCAGCAGTTGCGGTAATGCTGGGATCATTGGCCAGTGTTTCAAAAGCCAAAGCTTGCAAGGCGTCGCCGGTTAAAATAGCGGTCGCTTCATCGAAAGCCACATGACAGGTGGCTTTGCCGCGTCTGAGATCGTCGTCGTCCATAGCAGGAAGATCGTCATGGATCAAAGAATAAACGTGGATGAATTCAACCGCGCAGGCGGGACCATCCAAGGCTTCCGGTGCTATGCCCAGCGTTTTTCCGGTGCAGTAGGTCAGCATCGGGCGCATCCGTTTGCCGCCATCCAATGTGCTGTAGCGCATCGCTTGATGCAGTTTTTGCGGCAGTATGTTTTCGCCGGGCAGGCGAGCATTCAGGGCTCTTTCCACGCGGTTTTGACAAAATTCAAGATAGTCTTTTAACGCATTACTCATCGGTAAATGGCTCCAGGGTTTGAGTGCCGTTTTTTTCAATTAGAATTTGAACTTTTTGCTCGGCCTCTTGCAGGGCTTTTTGACAGGTGCGGGTCAGGTTAACCCCGCGTTCAAATGACTTTAACGATTCTTCCAGCGAAATATCGCCTTGTTCAAGCTGGCTAACCAACTGCTCAAGTTCGGCGAGTGAATCTTCGAATAAAGTCGGGGTTTTCTTTTTCGGCATGAGATAAAAAAAAATTTAATGGTACGATGTATTATTAAGGCGAAGGGCAAAAGGCAAAAGGCGAAAAATTTTGTGCCTTTCGCCTTTTGCCTTTCGTCCTGCATTATATATGAAATTGAATTGTGAGTGATTAGGAAGTATGAGTAACGAATATAACGCGTCGGCAATTGAGGTTTTAAGCGGACTGGAGCCGGTGCGGAAGCGTCCCGGCATGTATACGGACACCACAAGACCCAACCATTTGGTGCAGGAAGTCGTTGATAACAGTGTTGATGAGGCGATGGCAGGTTTTGCTACGTCAATTGACGTGGTTTTGTATAAAGACGGCTCGGTGTTGGTCAGCGATAATGGCCGGGGCATGCCGGTCGATATACATCCTGAGCAAGGCATTCCCGGCGTCGAGGTGATTTTGACCCAGCTGCATGCGGGCGGCAAGTTCTCCAATAAAAATTACCAGTTCTCCGGCGGTTTGCATGGCGTGGGCGTGTCTGTCGTAAACGCCTTGTCGGCAAAATTGGAAATAGAAGTCAAAAGGAATGGCAAGATTTATCAAATGGAGTATGCCGACGGCGAAAAACAAACCGAGCTAACCGAGACCGGCACCGTCGGTAAGAATAATACCGGCACTGCCGTCCGGTTCTGGCCGAATGAAAAATATTTCGACTCCAATAAGGTCTCGGTCTTAAAGCTTAAGCATGTGTTGCGTGCCAAAGCGGTGTTGTGTCCGGGCTTGAAAATATCGTTGAAAGTCGATCAAACCGACGAAGAGTATTTTTGGTGCTATCAGGATGGATTGAAAGAATATTTGCTCGACCGCATCGGCGATATTGACTATTGTCCCGAACAGCCGTTTATGGGCAGCATGGCCGCTAATCATGAAGCAGTCGAGTGGGGCATCGTTTGGGCGATTGAAAATCCGGCGGAAGTGCTGGCCGAAAGTTACGTTAACTTGGTGCCGACCGCACAAGGCGGAACCCATGTCAACGGCTTGCGGGCCGGCCTGACCGAAGCGATGCGCGAGTTTTGCGACATCAGGAATATCCTGCCGCGCGGCGTTAAAGTCGCCCCGGAAGATGTTTGGGAAAACTGCCATTTTGTGCTGTCGGTTAAATTGGAAGATCCGCAGTTTTCAGGTCAAACCAAGGAACGTTTGAGTTCCCGCGAATGCGTGGCCTTTGTGTCCGGCGTGGCAAAAGACAGCTTTAGCCTGTGGTTAAACCAGAATCCTGCCGAAGGCGAAAAAATCGCCGAAGTGATTATTTCCAGCGCGCAAAAACGGCTGCGTTCCAATAAAAAAATCATCCGCAAAAAAATCACCTCAGGCCCCGCCTTGCCGGGCAAACTGGCCGACTGTTCGGCGCAGGATATAGCGCGTACCGAATTGTTCCTGGTCGAAGGGGACTCGGCCGGCGGTTCGGCCAAGCAGGCGCGGGAGCGGGATTTTCAGGCGATTATGCCGTTGCGCGGCAAGATTTTGAATACCTGGGAAGTTGAGTCCAACCAAGTGATGGCGTCGCAGGAAGTCCATGATATTGCGGTGGCTTTGGGCATAGAACCGGGTTCCAGCGATTTGCAGAACCTGCGCTACGGCAAGGTGTGCATTCTGGCCGATGCCGACTCTGACGGCAACCACATTGCCACCCTGATCTGCGCGTTGTTTTATCAACATTTCAAGTCGCTGGTGGAAGCCGGTCATGTGTTTGTCGCGATGCCGCCGTTGTACCGGATCGATGTCGGCAAACGGGTGTTTTATGCGCTGGATGAAGCCGAACGCCAGGGCGTTCTGGATCGTATTGCCGCCGAAAAACTTAAAGGCCAAATCAATGTGCAGCGCTTTAAAGGCTTGGGCGAAATGAATCCCAGCCAGCTTCGGGAAACCACGATGAATCCGGATACTCGCAGATTGGTACAGTTAACGGTGTATGAAGACGATGACACCAACGGGCAGCTGGACTTGTTGCTGGCTAAAAAACGCTCGCAAGACCGGAAAGTGTGGCTGGAAACCAAGGGCAATCTGGCGGACATAGCTTGATGCAAGGCGTTAATTAGCTTGTATAAATGCACCGTGAAGGCACGAACGAAGGAGGTAGAGCAACGCAGGAGCAGTTGCCGAGAGCGCGAAGAAAAATCTAAAAATTCGTGTCCTTCGTGTTTCGGCAATTGCTCCTGCATAATCCACACGGATGTTGTTAATGCAGTCCTGCATTTATTCTATGCCGAAAATCTGCTGCTGGACGTCGCGTCGTTAAGGGGCGTTCGATAAAGTATATTATGCAGGTAGCGCTCCTTGTTGCTGTTAAAATATTTGCACAACGGATTTATTGAATTACGCCGTATGCTATCAGGATAAAGAGTGAGCCCCGAGTTACCCGAAAACAGTTTTGACGTTAAAGCGTTTTTAAAAAACCTGACCACGCGGCCCGGTATTTACAAGATGCTGAATGATCAGGGCGAGATTATTTATATCGGCAAGGCCAAGAACCTTAAAAACCGCGTTTCCAGTTATTTTAAAAAGCAGACGGCCTCGACCAAGCAACAGGCGATGGTCGCCAAAATTGCCAACATTGAAGTCACGGTCACGCATACCGAGGGCGAGGCGTTATTGCTGGAATGCCAGCAGATCAAGCGTCATAAGCCCCGCTACAATATCTGCTTAAGGGATGATCGATCCTATCCTTATATCTTCCTGTCCAGCGAGCACGATTTCCCCCAGATTACCCTGCATCGCGGCGCAAAAAAGCGTAAGGGCAAGTATTTCGGCCCTTATCCGGGCATCGGCGCAATCAAGGAAAGCCTTAAGTTGCTGCAACGGATTTTCCCTATCCGGCAATGCGACGATTCCTTTTACAATAACCGTTCCAGGCCCTGTTTGCAGCATCAGATAGGACGCTGTACGGCGCCGTGCGTCGGCTTAATCGATAAAGCAGCCTATGCGCTCGATGTCGACAGTACCGTGCTGTTTTTGGAGGGCAAGGGCGGTCTGTTGATCGATCAGTTGATAGTCAAGATGGAGCAGGCGGCGGCCAAGCTTGAATATGAGCAGGCCGCCGGTTTCAGGGATCAGATATTAAAATTGCGCTCGGTGCTGGAAAAACATTTCGTTCACGGCGAACGGGGCGATGTCGATATTATCGCCTGTGCGACCAAGGCCGGTGTCGCCTGTGTGCAGGTGTTTTTTATTCGCAACGGGCAGCATCTGGGCAACAAGGTGTTTTTTCCCAAGATAACCGATGAACATGATCCGGCGGCTATCGTTCAGGCGTTTATTCCGCAATATTATCTGGATAAACAAGCGCCTCATGAATTGATTGTCAGTCATCAGCCGGAAGAAGCCGAGTTGTTAACGGAAGTATTGGCGACCCAGGCAAAGCATGCGGTGGCTATTGCTCACAATGTCAGGGGCGAGCGCTCAAAATGGCTGCAAATGGCCTGCACCAACGCCGAAAACTCGCTGTTGAGCAAGTTGTCCGATAAACAGGGGCTTTATGCCCGCTTCCTTAGTTTGCAGGAAGAATTAGGTTGCAAGGAACTGCCTAAACGCCTGGAATGCTTTGATATTAGCCATACCCAGGGCGACCAGACCGTTGCGTCCTGTGTTGTTTTCGACCGGGAAGGACCGGTAAAATCGGCTTATCGACGCTTTAATATCGAAGGCATCACCGGCGGAGATGATTATGCAGCCATCCATCAGGCGGTGTTCAGGCGTTTTAAGCGGCTGAAACAGGGCGAGCATACCGCGCCCGATATACTGCTGATCGACGGCGGTAAAGGTCAAGTGCATGAGGCGCAAAAGGCATTGGCGGAATTAGACATAAACAATGTTATGATAGTCGGCGTTTCCAAGGGGCCGGATAGAAAGCCCGGCATGGAAAAGCTGATACTGGCGGATCAGGGTCAGCCGATAGATATAAAGCCGGGAGCCGGCGGATTGTTGTTAATTCAGCATATTCGCGATGAAGCGCACCGGTTCGCGATAACAGGGCACCGGTTGCGCCGGGGCAAGGCTAAAAAACAGTCGGCTATGGAGGCGATTCCGGGATTGGGGCCTAAACGGCGGCAGGTTTTATTGAAACAATTTGGGGGGCTGCAAGGTATCTCACAGGCTAGTGTGGATGCGCTTTGCGGCGTGGATGGCATCAGCCGTCATTTGGCACAACGGATTTACGAACTATTTCATCATCAAGATGATAATTGAATTTAACTTACCGACAAATCTCACGCTGTTAAGAATCGCGTTAATTCCGTTATTAACCGTGGTTTTTTATCTGCCTTGGATTTATTCCAATATTGCATGCATGCTGATTTTTTTGGCGGCTGGCATTACCGACTGGCTGGACGGCTATCTTGCCAGGAAAATGAGTTTGGAGACGCCTTTCGGGGCCTTTTTAGATCCTGTGGCGGATAAACTGATGGTGGCTATGGTTTTGGTGCTGATTGTTCAGCAGCAGGGCAGTCCGTACTTGGCTATTCCCGCGGCTGTCATTATCGGCAGGGAAATCACCATCGCTTCATTGCGGGAATGGATGGCGGAGATTGGTCAGCGGGCGCAGGTTAAAGTGTCCCAATTAGGTAAATGGAAGACTACCGCGCAAATGCTGGCTATCGGCATGCTATTATATCGCGAGGATTTACTGGGTATACCCATAAATTATTGCGGCTACGGTTTGTTGTACATCGCGGCCATATTGACCTTATGGTCGATGATCAATTATTTAAGCGCGGCACTAGCGGTGCTGACTGCAAAATAAATTTTTATATTGTGAGTCTACGATGCGTAGACCCTTTGACTTTTCACTCACATACCAATAATACAGCGCATTGAATCAGCTGTGAAAGAAGAACATGGATCAGGAAATAGAAAATATTCAGATAAAATCTGAAGTGCAGGATGAGATATTGCTGGCAGCTTTAAGGCTGTTTGTCGAAAAAGGTTATTTCAATACATCGTTAATCGACATTAAAGAAGCGGCCGGGCTAAAAGACACCGGTGCAATCTACCAACACTTCAAAACCAAGCAAATAATTGCTGCGCAGTTGCGTGCCAATATTCTCGACAGCTTAAATATCTCCATTGATGACATAAGGCGCAAGAATGAAAAACCGTCCGAGCAATTGCGAGCCATAGTCGATTTGTTATTCAAGCTAACCGATGAGGCGCCGGATGTAATGCGGTTTCTGTTGATTTTGAACGTCAATGAGTTTTTGCCGGAAGCAAAGCCGCTGCATGAAACTGCGGCGATCATGAAAATCATCAGAATCATTGATGCCGGTATTAAAGCGGGCGAAATCCGCAATACGACCCCACAGCTAGGCTATACCCATTTCTTCGGTGTTATTGATAACACGCTACGATTGGTATTGAACGGGTTTCTTGACCGGAAGGCCGATGCCTATCAATCACAGGCTTGGCTTACGGCGTGGAATGCAATTGCTAAAAAGTGACGCAGATTGATTGTTACTTATCTTCATAAATACGAAGTTTTTGCTTTGGCTTTAAATCGATGCGCATTGGGCGATTTTTTGTTTAGGCCCGGAGGAAATCATGGGTGAGGTAGTTCAATTTAAACGGCCCAAATTGTCGGAAAAGCATAAAGGCAACACCCTGTGCCGTAGCGGTTTTCATAAATGGGAAGTTTTAAACGAAAAGCAGTTTGATGTGAAACAGGGGAAGCTGATCACCGTTTATCAATGTAAACGGTGTTCGAAAACAAAATCCAAAGCGCTTTAGCGGAAATTGCCGCTAAAGCGCTTTTATGCGGCTAAATCAATTAACGCGGCAGTTCCGATGTGCCCATCAGGAATTCGTCAACCGCTTTGGCAGCTTGCCTGCCTTCACGTATCGCCCACACTACCAACGATTGTCCGCGCCGTCCGTCGCCTGCGGCAAACACTTTGTCAACCGAGGTGCGATATTGTTTATCATTGGCTTTGATGTTGTTGCGCTCCAGTTCAACGCCCAGCTCCTTTAACAAGCCTTCGTGTACCGGGTGGACAAAGCCCATCGCTAAGAACACGATGTCCGCTTCCAGCGTGAAAGCGCTGCCTGGTTTTTCGCTCATTTTCCACTGCCCGCCTTCTTGTTTCCATTCCACTTCGACCGCGTTCAGATGGGTTATTTTGCCGTCTTTACCGGTAACGCTTTGGGTGTTGACGCTAAAGTAACGCTTTTTGATGCCCTCATCATGCGAAGAAGTCGTGCGCAGCTTGTTGGGCCACAGCGGCCAAGTCAGCAATTTGTTCTCTTTTTCGGGCGGTTGCGGCAAAATTTCAAGTTGCACCACGGAGGCTGCGCCTTGACGGATCGATGTGCCGATGCAATCGGAACCGGTATCGCCGCCGCCGATGACCACAACATTTTTATCGGTTGCGGTTATCGCGACATCCTCGGCGATGGTGTCGCCTGCGTTGCGCTTGTTTTGCTGGCGCAAAAAGTCCATCGCATAATAAACGCCTTGATATTCATTACGTCCTTCGACTTCCAGATCACGCGGTTTTTCGGAGCCTACCGCCAAAACCACGGCATCGTACTCGGCGAGTATTTTTTGCGCGGAAATGTCTGTACCGATATGGCTGTTGGGTCTGAATCTGACGCCTTCCGCCTGCATTTGTGCAATGCGTCGGTCGATGTGTGATTTTTCCATCTTGAAATCGGGAATGCCGTAACGCAACAAGCCGCCGATACGGTCATTCTTTTCATAGACCGTGACTTCATGCCCGGCGCGTGCCAGTTGCTGAGCGCAAGCTAATCCTGAAGGTCCTGAGCCTATTACGGCTACGCGCTTGCCGGTGCGTTGCGTTGGGATTTGCGGTTTTACCCAGCCCATTGCCCAGCCTTTATCGATAATTGCGCATTCTATCGACTTAATGGTTACCGGCTGATCTTGCAGATTGAGCGTGCAAGCAGCCTCGCAGGGCGCAGGGCAGATGCGTCCGGTAAATTCGGGGAAATTGTTGGTGCTGTGTAAAATCTCCAGCGCCTGCTGCCAATTGCCTTGATAAACTCCGTCATTCCAGTCGGGGATAATGTTATTGACAGGACAGCCGTTATGGCAAAAAGGGATGCCGCAATCCATGCATCTCGAACCCTGCTCAGCCACTTCGGCTTCGCTGGGGGATAGCGTGAATTCTCGATAATGCTGGATACGGTCACTCGGCGATGCGTAATGCCGCTCAGTGCGTGGTAGTTCCATAAACCCGGTTGGTTTACCCATTTTTAATACCTTCTACTTAAATAGTGTCGCAACGATTATGCGGTCGCAGATGCTTCGCCTACAGGACGTAGGCGAGGGGCGTTAGCAGGACGCGGTAGCTTGTTCCGCCTGAATTTGTTTGAGCGCTTCGCGGTAATCGACCGGCATGACTTTAACAAAACGCGGCAAATAATCCTGCCAATTATCCAAAATATGCTGCGCTCTTGCGCTGTTGGTATAACGCTTATGGTTTTCGATTAAATGTTTTAAGCGTTGTGCATCATAACGGGTCATATCGGACATGACCTGAACTCGTCCATGGGTTTCCATGTCGCCGCCTTGATGTGCAATGGCTTCCAATGAGTCATCTTCTTCGGGGATCGGTTCGAGTTCCACCATGGCCATATTGCAACGCTTTTCAAAGCTACTGTCTTCGTCCAGTACATAAGCGACACCGCCTGACATACCCGCAGCAAAATTGCGACCGGTTTGTCCGAGTACGACTATAACGCCGCCGGTCATGTATTCGCAGCCATGGTCGCCCACGCCTTCGACAACCGCGACAGCGCCCGAATTGCGCACCGCAAAACGTTCACCGGCAACGCCGCTGAAATAACATTCGCCGCTGACGGCGCCATATAATACAGTGTTGCCGACGATAATATTTTCAGCGGGATTAATAGGGCAGTCTTTAGGCTGGTAAATAGCGATACGGCCGCCGCTCATGCCTTTGCCTACATAATCATTGCCTTCGCCTTCAAGCTCGATGCTGATGCCTTGGGCCAAAAACGCGCCGAAACTTTGACCGGCAGTGCCTTTGACATTAATGGCGATGGTGTCTTCAGGCAAACCTTTATGGCCATAACGCTTGGCGACTTCGCCGGACAGCATCGCACCGAAAGTGCGGTTAATATTGCGGATCGGCGTATTAATAATCACCGGCTGTCCGTTTTGCAGCGCAGGTTGAGCGGCTGCAATCAGGGTATGATCCAGTGCCTGATCCAAGCCGTGATCCTGGCGTTCAGTGTTATAAACAGCGGTTGCACTGTCAGTTTCGGGTTTATAGAAAACCCGGCTGAAATCCAAGCCTTCGGTTTTCCAATGGTTCAGTGAGCGCTGCATGTCCAGTTTGTCCGAGCGTCCGATCATTTCATTGAAGCTACGGAAGCCCAGTTTTGCCATCCATTGACGCACATCTTCCGCGACCATGAAGAAATAATTGACCACATGTTCAGGCTGCCCTGTAAAACGCTTGCGCAGTTCAGGGTCTTGCGTCGCGACGCCGACCGGGCAGGTGTTCAGATGGCATTTGCGCATCATTAAACAACCCGACACGATCAATGGCGCAGTGGCGAAGCCGAATTCATCCGCGCCTAATAATGCGCCGATGATCACGTCGCGACCGGTGCGCAGACCGCCATCGACTTGCACGGCAATGCGTCCGCGCAGTTTGTTCAATACCAATGTCTGGTGAGTTTCCGCCAAGCCGATTTCCCACGGCAAACCGGCGTGCTTGATCGAAGTCATCGGGCTTGCGCCGGTGCCGCCGTCATAACCGGAAATAGTCACATGATCGGCATGGGCTTTGGAAACGCCCGCTGCAACCGTACCGACACCGTGTTCCGACACCAGCTTGACGCTGATCCGGGCTTCGGGATTGACGTTTTTCAAGTCATGGATCAACTGCGCCAAATCTTCAATCGAATAAATATCATGGTGCGGCGGCGGCGATATTAAGCCGACGCCTCGAGTTGAATGACGCACTCGGGCAATAACCGCGTCGACTTTATGTCCTGGCAGCTGTCCGCCTTCGCCGGGTTTTGCGCCCTGGCTGACTTTTATCTGAATGTCGTCGGCATTGACCAGATATTCGGTGGTCACGCCAAAGCGGCCGGAAGCGACTTGCTTAATCGCCGAACGCATCGAATCGCCGTTGGGCAAGGTCTTGAAGCGTTCTGGAAGTTCTCCGCCTTCGCCGGTGTTGGATTTACCGCCGATGCGGTTCATCGCAATAGCCAGGTTGGTATGCGCTTCGTAAGAAATCGAGCCGAACGACATCGCTCCCGTTGCAAAACGCTTGACGATGTCCGCTGCGGATTCCACTTCGTCCAGCGGCACCGGCGTTGCATCTTCCTTGAACGACATTAAGCCGCGCAAGGTCAGCAAGGCTTCGTTTTGTTCATCAATCAAGCGGCAAAATTCAGCATATTTTTCATAGCTGTTGCTGCGCGTTGCGTGTTGCAAGGTGCTGATCGTGGCGGGCGTCCAGGTATGCGCTTCGCCGCGCAGACGGTACGCGTATTCTCCGCCAATATCCAGGGCGTCGCGGTATAACGGCGCATTACCGAAAGCGATTCGGTGACGGCGACTGGTTTCTTCACTGATTTCCGCTAAACCGACGCCTTCTACAGTGCTGGTTGTGCCGGTGAAATAGCGATCCAGAAACGGTTCTGCCAAACCGATGGCATTAAAAATTTGCGCGCCGCAATAAGACTGGTAAGTCGAAATGCCCATTTTGGACATGACTTTAAGCAGGCCTTTGGAGATCGCTTTGATATAACGTTTGTGCGCTTCATATTCGCTGAGGTCGGCGATGTCTTCGCATAGACCCGAGATTGTGTCGAACGCCAGATAAGGGTTAACGGCTTCCGCGCCGTAGGCGGCCAGCAACGCAAAATGATGGACTTCGCGCGCTTCGCCGGTTTCGACAACTAGGCCTACTTTGGTGCGCAGGCCTTCGCGGGTCAGGTAGTGATGCACAGCAGAAGTCGCCAGCAGGGCGGGTATCGCAATATGCGCAATATCCAGATCGCGGTCGGACAGCGCCAGAATATTGTTGCCTTCTTCAACAGCCTGTTTGGCCGCAAGGCATAGTTTATCGAGCGCCGCTTTCATGCCGCTTGCTCCCAAATCGGATGGATAGCACAGCGTCAGGGTTTTAGTCTTGAATACGCCGCCAGTGCGCGTTTCGATGCGGCGAATTTTTTCCAAATCCTGATTGGTCAAAATAGGCTGTTCCACTTCCAGGCGCATGTGGGTGCCGCCTTCGTCCAGGCCCAATAAATTGGGGCGCGGGCCGATCAGTGAAACCAGCGACATGACCAGTTCTTCGCGGATTGGGTCGATAGCCGGGTTGGTGACTTGGGCAAAACCTTGTTTGAAATAATCGTAGAGCATGCGCGAGCGTTGCGATAACACAGCCAGCGCGGCATCAATGCCCATTGAACTGATCGGTTCTTGTCCGGTTTGCGCAATCGGTTTCAGGATGAATTCAATATCTTCGCGGGTGTAGCCGAATGCTTGTTGTCTATTCAAAAGGGTATGTGCGTCCGGCGCCATTGCGGAAATCTCGGACGGCAGTTCGGAAAGCAGAATTTGGGTTTTGCTTAGCCATTCGGAATAAGGATGGCACGTCGACAAATTGGCTTTCAATTCCGCATCATCGATAATACGGCCTTGCTCGGTGTCGATCAGCAGCATTTTTCCCGGCTGCAAGCGCCATTTTTTGATGATTTTGTGTTGGGGAACTTCCAGTACGCCCATTTCCGATGCCATGATCACGAAGTCGTCATCGGTGACCAGGTAACGAGCGGGACGTAAGCCGTTGCGGTCCAGGGTTGCGCCGATTTGACGGCCATCGGTGAAGGCCATGGCGGCAGGGCCGTCCCAAGGTTCCATCAGGGCGGCGTTATATTCGTAAAACGCGCGCAGTTTTTCGTCCATTAGCACATTACCGGCCCATGCTTCGGGAATAAGCAACATCATTGCGTGGGCCAGTGAATAGCCGCCGGCAACTAATAATTCCAGCGCATTGTCGAAACAGGCCGAATCCGATTGCTCTTCGTTAATTAGCGGCCATAGCTTATGCATGTCGTCGCCCAGCACTTTCGATGCTACGGAATGTCGACGAGCCGCCATGCCATTAACATTGCCGCGCAAGGTGTTGATTTCGCCGTTATGGGCGATCAGGCGGAAAGGATGCGCCAGATCCCAGGTTGGGAAAGTATTGGTGGAAAAGCGCTGATGGACCAGTGCCAGGGCGCTGTCCATGCGTTCGTCGCTTAAGTCGGCATAAAACGCCCCAACCTGGTCAGCCAGCAGCATCCCTTTATAAACGATGGTGCGTGACGAAAGGGAAGGGATGTAAAAAGAGTGACCATGATCCAGTTTCAAATTGCGGACGGCGTTTTCAACTTGTTTGCGGACCACAAACAGCTTGCGCTCGAAAGCATCCTGGTCTGCGCAGTCTTCCCCGCGTGCAATAAAAATCTGCCGAATAAACGGTTCAACCAGTTTGACTGTTTCGCCCAGCGTGTGGTTGTCGACAGGGACGTCGCGCCAGCCTAGCAGTGCGAGTTTTTCACGTGCAATGATGTCGGTTAGCAATTTCTCGCAAGTGGCTCGATTGGCGGCGTCGCGCGGCAAAAACACCATGCCTGCCGCATAATCGCCCGCTTTCGGAAGCGTGATGCTTATTTTGTCGCACTCTGCACGCAAAAAAGTATCGGGTAATTGAATCAAAATCCCCGCGCCATCGCCTGCATATATATCGGCGCCAACCGCGCCACGGTGGGTCAGGTTTTTAAGTAATTCCAAACCCTGACGTACGATTTCATGGCTTTTTTGACCTTTTATATGAACGATAAAACCCACGCCGCATGCATCATGTTCATTGCGTGGATCATATAAACCCTGTCTGGTTGGTAGCGTACTTTGACTCATTGTCACCTCTAAAAAATATTACAAAAGGGTTGTTATCCTCTAACTTAAATAACCCTCGTTCCGCACCTGCTCTGATGGGGGCATCAAAGGCCGCAGTGCGGCAAAACTAGTTAATTATACGGATGACAGGCGATTCTGTCACGCAGTCTTTTGCCGCAGCTGCCGCCGAACAGTTGTGGAATTGTTAGCGAATATGGCTTTGGCAGTGATTTTTTGTTACGTGAGTAATGGAGGTATTTTTCTTATTCCTTAAATAGATGTGGTATCTTTCCGCTTTGTTTTAGTGATTGCTTGTTCTCGTTGAATATTTCTTCTGTTCTTTAAGGGGCGTTACACTTATTTAAGTGAATTCATATCATATTATTGGTTAATTATGAAAGAAAATTTTGATGTTATCGTTGTGGGTGGGGGCATGGTTGGTGCAACTGTTGCCTGTAGTCTCGGTGGTAGTTCATTGAGAGTGGCGGTGATAGAGAGTGCGCCACCCCGGGCTTTTGCTCCTGAGCAGCCGCATGATTTAAGGGTTTCCGCGCTCAGTATTGCATCAAAAAGCATACTTGAGCTTGTGGGGGCATGGGGCGGTGTTGTTAATCGAAGACTTTGTCCGTTTCGCAGGATGCGGGTTTGGGAGACGGCGGGAGATACTGAATTTTGCAGTGACGATATTAACTACCCTGAATTGGGTTTTATCGTTGAAAACAGGGTGACCCAGTTGGCGTTATTGGAACGCTTGCAAGGTTTTGCCAATGTCGAGCTGATGTGTCCGGCTACTATTAATAAAATCAACTATTCGGCGGGCAAATCACCCGAAGTGGAGCTGGGCGATGGCAGGATTTTGTCGGCAAAAGTGTTGGTTGCCGCGGATGGCGGTCAATCCAGAGTCAGGCAAGCAGTGGGGTTGGGAGTAACCAGTTGGGACTACAATCAACATGCACTGGTGATTTATATTGATACGGATTACGGACAGCAGGATATAACCTGGCAGCGCTTTGTACCGAGCGGGCCGCAGGCGTTTTTGCCGTTAACCGGTCATTACGGTTCCATCGTTTGGTATAACTCACCGGATGAAGTATGCCGGTTGAAAGCGTTGTCCAATGATGACTTGCTGCGCGAATTGACGGCGACTTTTCCTGATTGTCTGGGTAAGGTTAATGCTGTTTTGGGTACGGCAAGCTTTCCATTGAAACGGCAGCACGCGCAAAGCTATGTTAAGCCCGGCGTGGCTTTGGTTGGCGATGCGGCGCACATGATCAATCCGTTGGCGGGGCAGGGTGTTAACATCGGCTTGCTGGATGCTGCGGCGTTGGCCGAGGTGTTGATTGATGCGAGTAAACAGGGTTTGGAGTCCGGGGATTTGGCGGTTTTAAGGCGCTATGAAAAAATGCGCCGCAATGAAAACCTGAAAATGATGACGGTAATGGATGTTTTTTATCGAGTGTTCAGTAACCATGTCTTGCCGGTGAAGTTTTTACGCAACTTGGGCTTGGGCTTGGCCGAGCGCATTTTGCCTGCTAAAAATAAAGTGATGCGTAGTGCTATGGGGTTGGAGGGTAACTTGCCCAAGCTTGCTCGTGGGGAGTCGATTATTTAATCAAGAGGATATATGTGGTGCGTTTCCAGTAATTGTCTTGGTTATTGGCAGACGATAGGTCGCATCGGTTGCATTGGAATAAGTAATTTTTTAAACTTGAATTTTTAAGTGATTTTGATAGTGAGTGTGAGCGGTTATGGAAAGAAGGCTTTATCAAAGGATTCCAGTACAAGTTTCTGCTATTGTCACAACCGAAGACGGTGTGCGCATTAAGGTGAGTGCGGTGGATGTATCCAGTGATGGGCTAGGTATCGAATGTAATATCAAGCAGCGGAACATGATTACTCCGGGAGGGAGTTTTGTTCGCGACGGTAAGCCGGTATCGGTGTTTGTCGATCTGGATCTGTCTGAGCGGGAGGGGTATTCATCTAAAATCGCCGCGAAATGCCATGTGGCTTTTTCGCGGCGTATGTCCAGCGATCACTGCAAAATCGGACTGCGCTATACGGATATGGAAAATAACAGTCATGAATGGCTGGTTCGGTTTATCGAGGAAAGGCTGGGTCTGAACTAAGGAAATAATTTGAGCCGCTCGCACCGTAAGTTTGTAGTGAGAGTGCAAGCTTTGCTTGGGTTTGCAGGACAAGCAAAGCTTCGGCTATTGGTAGCTTGTCTGGTTATTTTCATATGCGGTCTATGTGATTTCTGTATTAACCAGTAGTCCTCAGTATTTTTAAAATTTCTTCGCGTATTTGATCCTGTGTGGCAGGGTCTGTGATGGGTTGCGACTGGTTGTCGGTGATGTAAAACATGTCTTCAGCCCGGCTGCCGATGGTGGTTATTTTTGCGCTGTGCAGATGAATGTCTTTTTTTACAAATGCGCGGCCTATTTTCGATAAAAGTCCTGCGTGATCCGTAGTGATCAGTTCAATGATGGTATGCCTGTTTAAAGGATCGGCATGAAATTGAATGCTGGTGGGAATAGGGAAATGTTTGGCCTGTCTTGACTGGCGATGAATATTTTTATGTTTTTTTACTTCGCGAAGCAGAAGATTATTGCGGAGGGCGGTGCAGATATGCACTTCTCTGAATAGTTCGTTGATAGGGTCTCCCGACTGTTCGAGAACCAGAAAACTATTCAGCACGTAGTTGTCGGTCGTGGTCATGATCCGGGCGTCAAGAATGGTGAGACCCAGTTGGTCGAGAGTGGCTGTGCTCAGCGAAAAAATAGCTTCTTCATTTTTTGTGTAAACAAAAACTTCCGCGCTGCCGCGTTGAGTTTGCGGACGAAGCAGGACCAGCGGTAAGTCATCTTCTCGGGATGAGGCAATGGCAATGGTATGCCAAGCTATTTCATCGGCGGAATAGCGTAAAAAGTAATCATCTCCGGCATGTTGCCAGGATTTGAGGATAACCGCTTCGGATATGCCCAGTTTAATCAGCTCGTCTTTTGCTTCTTTTTTGTTTTCGCGCAGGCGGTCCGCCAATGCTACGGGATTTTGCAAGCCTCTGTGCAAGGCGCTATAAGTCACCGAATAAAGCTCTTTGAGTAGTGCGTCCTTCCATGCGTTCCACAGTTCGGGATTGGTGGCGCGAATATCGGCTACAGTCAGCAGGTATAGGTGGTTCAGGTATTCGATGCTGCCAACGGTCTGGGCAAATTGATGAATCACATCGGGATCGCTGATGTCCTTTCGCTGCGCGGTCATCGACATGACCAGATGATTGCGCACCAGCCAGCAGATCAGATTGGTGTCATGCGGGGAAAGATCGTGTTGAGCGCAAAACTCTCTGGCGATTTCTTCGCCAATGGCGGAATGGTCGCCGCTCCTGCCTTTGGCGATGTCGTGAAATAGACCGGCAAGATACAGTATTTCCGGTTTTGGGATCAGTAGAAAGATATCGTTGCAAAAAGGCAGTTCATCAAAGTGTTTTTCTAAAGCAAAGCGTCGTAAGTTGCGGATAACAAAAAGCGTGTGTTCGTCCACGGTATATATGTGAAACAAATCATACTGCATGCGGGCGACAATATTGGCGAAGCAGGGAATGTAGGCGGCTAAAATCCCGTAGCGATTCATACGCCTTAATTGATCGGTAATGCCTCGCGGCTGGCGGAATGCTTCTATGAAAAGACGGTTGGCGTCTTTGTTCTTGCGAAATGCGTCGTCGATTAAATGCAGGCTTTTACGAATCAAACGTATGGTTGTTGCTCTGACGCCTTTGATCGATGAATTTTGCTCCAGAACTAAAAAGAGTTCCAGCAAGGCTAATGGATGCCGGTCGAAAAGTGTGTCGTCAATGGCTTCAAGGTAGCCGTTGATGGCGACGAATTTGTCGTTAAGCGGGATTGATTTGTAAATAACTTCTCCGGAAACGAAGCGCTCATTAAATAATTGCAGCAGCATTTCATTGAGGCGCTCAAGTCCAAGTACCGTTTTAAAATAAAACTGCATGAATTGTTCGACATCCTGATTGTATTCCTGATGCTCGGTGCTGAAGCCGAATTGCCGGGCGAGATCGCGTTGATAATCAAAGATAAGCCGGTCTTCGCACCGGTTGGTTAAAAGATGTAATGCGTAGCGAATTCTCCACAGCACCTCAAGCGCGGCAACCAATTCGAAATATTCGGATTTGGGCAGGAAGCCGTATTTAATCAGTTCCTTGAGTGTGGATGAGTTGTAATGGCGCTTGAACACCCAGGCGATAACCTGTCTGTCGCGGAGTCCTCCGGGGCCTTCTTTGATGTTGGGTTCGAGATTGTAGGCTGTGTCATGGAATTTGGCATAACGCTGCCGCTGCTCTTCCATTTTTGCGGCAAAAAATTGATCCGAAGGCCAGATTTTATCGGGGGTGATTTGTTGGTTCAGTGTCTTATGCAGGGTGGTGTTGCCGGTAATCAACCGGTTTTCCATGAGGCTGGTTATAATCGTTTGGTCGCCGATTGCCGCTTCGACGCACTGTTTGATGGTGCGTACGCTTTGCCCCGGCTTTAGGCCAATATCCCAGAGGAATGTGAAGAAATTCCCCAGTGTTTCCTGGTAAGGGGTTGTGTCGTCAGAATCCAGTAAAACGACAATATCGATATCGGAATAAGGGAATAACTCTCTTCTGCCGTAGCCGCCAACGGCAATTAAGCTGAGTTGTTTGGCGGGCTCGCCAAGGAAATGTTGCCAGCAGCAGCTTAAGATTTCATCGATAAAATCGGATTTCTCTTTAAGTAAATTGGAGACCGATTTATGCGGATTGAACTTTTGTCGCAGCTCGGTGTCTTTTTGTTTTAGCAGCTGTTTAAATTGTTGCAAGCTGTCTTTTTCGGCAAAAATCGCGGTGTTAATGTTTTTGTTCAAGGCTGTCACATTTCTTCTTTGCGTAAAGTAAGAATTTCAAAGCCGTTATGGGTTACCAAAATGGTGTGCTCCCACTGAGCGGATAGGCTTCGATCTTTGGTTACTGCGGTCCAGCCGTCGGCCAATACTTTCATATGGCGTTTGCCGAGGTTAATCATCGGTTCAATGGTTAATATCATGCCCTCCTCAAGAATTTCGCCTTCGCCGGCTTTGCCGTAATGCAACACTTGCGGTTCTTCATGGAATTTTTTGCCGATACCGTGTCCGCAAAATTCTCTGACCACGGAGTAGCGATTGGATTCGGCGTGTTTTTGTATGGCGTGGCCAATATCGCCTAATGTTGCCCCCGGCTTGACCTGGTTAATGCCCAAAAACATGGCTTCCTGAGTTATTTTAATCAGGCGTTTTGCGTGCAGGCTCACTTCGCCGACGCAAAACATTTTGCTGGTATCGCCGTGGTAGTCGTCTTTGATGACGGTAATGTCAATATTGACAATGTCGCCTGATTTAAGTTTTTTATCGCTGGGAATGCCATGACAGATCTGCTGGTTGATTGAAGTGCAAATCGATTTTGGAAAGCCGTGATAATTGAGCGGTGCTGGTATGGCTTGCTGCACATCGACAATATAATCGTGGCAAATTTGATCGAGTTCATTGGTGGTAACGCCGGGAACAACATAGGGTTCAATGATTTCCAGTACTTCGGCTGCCAGTCTTCCGGCGACCCGCATTTTTTCAATTTCAGTTTCGGTTTTAATGGTTATGCTCATAAAAAAATCAGGTGTAAAGCTATATAGGGTTAAAGGCGCAAGCGACTGATTTTTAGTCTTGTGCCCGTGTAATCGGGTCATTTTAACAGCAGCAATTCTCATTATGGGGAATATTTTTAAAGCTAAAGTGTTATGAGTTAAATTTGTTCATTGCAAGGGTTCCTGTTTTTTGCATGTATCGCAAAGCCTTATAAAACAAGGGGGGGTGATATTGTTACCAACTCGGCTCGTTGATTGCTTTGCAAGTGTTGCGGTATGACGTATTCGAATCTTAAAAAATAAAGAGCTATCTATATGATTTTATTTCTATTTTTATGATAAGAATTGCTGTTTTAACTGAGGTCGTCTTGTCGTGAAAAAGTAATTATGGTATAAAGGGAAGTTCGTTTTTGAACTAATACTCACGCCTATCGTCACGTTTGGAAGGGTGCTGGTACAACCTGACTCTAAATTAGGAGGGTTGTTGCCGGTTTCCAGGCGGGGTAGGTGGAGGCGCAACCCAACTCGGAACATAAGTTCCGAATTTTTTATCTTAGGAGAAATTAATGGCAGCAGTATCTATGCGTCAAATGCTTGAAGCGGGTGTTCACTTTGGACATCAAACTCGTTATTGGAACCCGAAAATGGCTACGTACCTGTTCGGTTCACGTAATAAAATCCATATTATCGATTTGGAAAAAACGCTTCCAATGTTTAATGACGCAATGAATTATCTGGGTCAGATGACAGCAAACAAAGGCACCGTCCTGTTTGTTGGCACCAAGAAAGCAGCACGAAAAGTGGTTGCTGAAGAAGCCGCACGCTGCGGCATGCCTTATGTCAACCATCGTTGGTTAGGCGGCATGCTGACAAATTTCAAAACCATCAAGAAGTCAATCAATCGCCTTAAAGAATTAGAGGCGATGAAAGCTGACGGCACGCTTTATCAACGTTTTGCCAAGAAAGAAGCGTTAGGTATGGAACGCGAACTTGAAAAACTGGAGCGCAGTCTGGGTGGAATTAAAGACATGAAAGGCGTTCCTGATGTGATTTTCATATTGGATGTCGGTTATGAAAAGAATGCGATCAGCGAAGCCAAGAAATTAGGTATTCCGGTTGTTGGCATTGTGGATTCCAATAACTCACCGGAAAAAATTGATTACATTATTCCCGGTAATGATGACTCCATTCGTGCAGTTAAACTGTATTGCGAAAGTGTTTCAGCGGCAGTCATGGAAGCTAAATCAGCAGGTTTGGGATTATCAGCAAAAACTGATGATTTTGTTGAAGAGGCGGCAGAATAAGTACGATCTTATCTTTACAGGTATTTCCTGTGAAATAAGTACTTAAAGTTAGGCAAAAAACGCCTCCTCACGGGGGCGTTTTTACAGTTATGAATAATGAGGAAAGACACAGAATGAGTATTACTATTAGTGCGGCAATGGTTAAGGAATTGCGTGAAAGAACTGCCTCCGGCATGATGGAGTGCAAAAAAGCATTAGTTGAAGCCAATGGCGACATGGAGCTGGCTATTGAAAATATGCGCAAATCCGGTCTGGCCAAGGCTGATAAAAAATCCGACCGCATTGCTGCTGAAGGCATCATCGGCGCTAAAGTCAGTGATGACGAAAAAACCGTGGTGATTGTTGATGTTAACTGCGAGACCGATTTTGTCGCTAAAGCGGATGATTTCGTAAATTTCGTCAATAATGTCACAGAAGCTTTGTTGATTTCCGATATTGAGACAGAAGAACAACTGCTGGCAATGAAATTGGCTGACGGCACGATTGTGGACGAAGTCCGTCGCGGTTTGATTGCCAAGTTGGGCGAAAACATTACTGTCAGACGCTTCCAAAAATACCAGACGGCTACCGGTGGTACTGCTTGCTATTTACACGGTAAAAAAATCGGCGTGATCGTTGAATTGGCCGCGGCTGATGCCGAATTAGGCAAAGACATCGCCATGCATATTGCAGCAAGTAAACCGACTTGTGTTTCTGACGAGCAAGTGCCAGCAGAATTGATTGAAAAAGAGAAAGAAATTTTCTCCGCTCAAGCAGCTGAAAGCGGAAAACCTGCTGAAATTATTGAGAAAATGGTTGTGGGGCGGATCAGTAAATTTTTGGCTGAAGTCACTTTGTTGGGCCAGCCTTTTATTAAGGATGATAAAGTTACTGTCGCCAAACTGCTTGCCTCAAAAGGTAACAGCGTTATTCGTTTTGCCCGTTTGGAAGTCGGCGAGGGAATTGAGAAGAAAGAAGAAAACTTTGCCGAAGAGGTTATGGCACAAGTTAGAGGCAGTTAATTTAGGCGCAAGTCGGAAGGTTCAAGGCCAAACGACCTTGAACTTTTCATCTGACAGCTTTTTTTTCATCAATAATAAATACCGGCCCTGATAATTAAAATGACTAACACAATTTGCCAGAGAATTTTGCTTAAGTTAAGCGGTGAAGCTTTAATGAGTGAGACCGGTGGTAGTATTGACTCGGATATTGTTAAACGTTTAGCAACTGAAATTAAAGAGTTATGCGATGTTGGTCTTCAGGTGGGTTTGGTCATCGGCGGCGGTAATATATTGCGCGGCGCTGAAAAAGCTTCGGAAGGCTTGGATAGAGTAACCAGCGACCAAATGGGGATGCTGGCTACGGTAATAAATGCCTTGGCTATGCAGGATGCTTTGGAAGCGCACGGTCAGCCGGTCAGGGTGATGTCGGCGCTGAAAATCAATCAGGTCTGCGAAGATTATATTCGCCGCCGAGCAATCAGGCATTTGGAAAAAGGCCGGGTTGTTATTTTTGCAGCAGGCACCGGAAATCCTTTTTTCACTACCGATTCTGCCGCCAGTCTCCGGGCCATTGAAATTAATGCCGAGTTGATGATTAAGGCTACTAAAGTCAAAGGCGTTTATTCCGCCGATCCCCAAAAAGATCCAAATGCAAAATTCTATCCGCGATTAACTTATGATGAAGCGCTGGATCAACGTCTGAATGTGATGGATACCACTGCACTGGTATTATGCCGGGACAATAATGTGCCGATGCGGGTGATGAATATTTTCGAGAAAGGCGCAATAATGAAATTGATGATGGGCGAAGAGATAGGATCTCTTATTGAACGAGGAACAGATAATGATTAATGATATTCAACAGGACGCTTCAACCCGTATGGGCAAAAGTATTGAAGCCTTAAAGCATGAGTTCTCAAAAATAAGAACGGGCAGGGCTCACCCCAGCTTATTGGATCAAATTAATGTTTCATACTATGGTACCGAGTCCTCGTTATCCCAAGTTGCCAATATTGCCGTCGAAGATGCGCGCACCTTGACGATTACGCCGTGGGAAAAGGGCATGGTACAGGCCATTGAAAAAGCCATTATGAAATCGGATTTGGGCTTAAATCCAGCCACCAACGGGATGGTCATTCGAATTCCATTGCCGCCATTGACTGAAGAGCGTCGTCGTAGTCTGGTTAAAGTCGTCAAGAATGAAGCGGAAAACGGCCGGGTTGCAATCAGAAATATTCGTCGCGATGCCAATTCAGCCATCAAAGATGCCTTAAAGGAAAAAATGATTTCTGAAGATGAGGCTCGCGCAGCTGAAGAAAAGATTCAAAAATTGACTGATCAGTATGTAAAAGACGTTGAAAAATTGCTGGAAGCAAAAGAAGCTGATTTACTGTCAATGTAATTGGGATTTAAGTAATGCCTATGGATGACAGTAATTTGGAATCAACAAATACCCTCAAGGGTATAAATAACAATCCGCGCCATATCGCCATTATCATGGATGGTAATGGCCGCTGGGCGCAAAAAAGGTTTATGCCTCGGGCTATTGGCCATCAGGCCGGGGTTAAAGCGGTTCGAAAAATTGTAGAGTATTGTGTCAAACAAGAGGTTGAAGTCTTGACCTTATTCGCTTTTAGCAGTGAAAACTGGCGTCGCCCGGACGAAGAGGTGTCATTGTTGATGGGGCTGTTTATGGCGACTCTGCAACGGGAAATCAACAAGCTTGATCGTAATAACATCCGCTTGCGGTTTATTGGCGATAGAACGGCATTCTCCGACAAGTTACAAACCAAAATGGCCGAAGGCGAGGCGCAAACCAAGGAAAATAATGCCTTGACGCTGGTTATCGCGGCTAATTATGGCGGACGCTGGGACCTGTGTCAGGCGTTCCGGACGGTGGCGGCAAAAATAGCGTCCGGAGAGTTGAAAGATCAGGATATCAATGAGCAGTTGATCAGTCAGTATTTATCAACCGCAGACCTGCCCGAACCCGATTTGTTTATCAGAACCGGCGGCGAGCAACGCGTTAGTAATTTTTTATTATGGCAACTGGCTTATACGGAATTGTACTTTACTGCGACGCTATGGCCGGATTTCAACCAGAACTCACTTGAAGAAGCTATCAATAGTTTTAAAGGCAGGCAAAGACGCTTTGGTCATACCGGAGAACAACTGCTTGATAAATCGATTACCTTAAAATAACCTGCCGGTTTTTTTATTGAAAACAGACACTTACTTCCAACTTCATCTAATAATTATAAAAATGTTACTACAGCGAATTATTACTGCACTAATTCTGGTTCCTCTGGTGGTACTTGCCGTTTTCCAGCTGCATTCAGAGTATTTTTCACTGCTCATAGGGCTAATCACGCTTTTAGCGGCATGGGAATGGACTAATCTTATCGGCATTAATTCGCCGTTTAAACGCGGATTGTTTTTGGTTGCGTTGATTCTGCCCATGTTATGGCTGCATTTTTGGACGCAATTTCTGGAAGTCGCTGCGCAAGTATTGGATTGGCCCGACATCAGGGATTATTCAGGCGCCCTGGAATGGCTGGTTATAGCGCCGGTGCTGTTCTGGATATTGGCTATGATATTAATCAGGAACACTCCGGACGGTGTTTTAAAGCTGGAAATGAAAACTCGCTATAAGGCCTTGATAGGCTGGCTTGTTTTATTTGCAACATGGCTGTTTTTGAGCAGATTAAGATCTTTTTACGGTTCGGAAATGACCTTGTATTTTCTGGTTTTAATCTGGACGGCGGATATTGCCGCTTATTTTGCCGGCAAAAAATTCGGTAAAACCAAGTTGTCGCCCGAAATCAGCCCTGGCAAGACAGTTCAAGGCATGTACGGCGCTTTAATAGCCGGCGCCGTTTGGGCTTCTGCTTTTATTGGCTATTATGGCTATCGTGATGGTTTCGTCTGGATGAGGATAACCGATTTTATACTGCTATCTGTGCTGACGGTGTTGATTTCTATTTATGGCGATTTGTTTTTCAGTGTGGTCAAACGCCAGCGCGGCGTCAAGGATACCGGTTCAATACTGCCCGGTCACGGCGGCGTCCTGGATAGAATTGACAGCTTGATTGCCGCTGTTCCATTCTTTTATGCGGGTATAGCAGTGATTGGGCTTATGTCATGAAAGGCATTTGCATACTCGGAGCGACAGGTTCAATCGGCGTCAGCACTTTAGATGTGGTAGCCAGACATTCCAGTTTGTATAAAGTCATTGCGTTAACGGCCAATACCAACATTGATACCCTCTATGAACAATGTCTGGAACACCATCCTGAAGTTGTCGTGGTAGTGGATGAGCAGAAGGCCCAAATCTTTGCAGAAAAACTTAAAAACTCGACCATTGCCGATATAAAAGTGTTGTCCGGCGCCAAGGCGTTGGAGCATGTTGCAACGCTGGACAATGTCGATTCGGTTATGGCGGCCATTGTAGGCGCGGCTGGTTTGTTACCGAGTCTGGCGGCGGCAAAAGCGGGTAAAACCATATTGCTGGCCAATAAAGAAGCCCTGGTGATGTCGGGTTCGATTTTTATGCAGGCCGTTACCGAGTCGGGCGCGCAATTGCTACCGATTGACAGTGAGCATAATGCGATATTCCAATGCATGCCTGCCGGTTATAAGACCGGCGCGCAGGCAAAACAAGCCAGACGCATTTTATTGACCGCTTCGGGCGGTCCTTTTCGGGAAATGCCGGTTGATCAATTGGTCCATGTAACGCCGGATCAAGCGGTCGCCCACCCTAACTGGGATATGGGCCGGAAGATTTCCGTGGATTCGGCAACCATGATGAATAAAGGCCTGGAGATGATCGAGGCTTGTATTTTATTCGATATGACCCCGGATCAAATCCAGGTGGTCATCCATCCGCAAAGCGTTATCCATTCGATGGTTGATTATGTGGACGGAACGGTTTTGGCGCAGATGGGCAATCCCGATATGCGCATACCTATCGCCTATTCAATGGCTTGGCCGGAACGATTTGATTCAGGCGTTGAGCCGCTGAATATTTTTGATGTCGGACGTATGGATTTCCATGAACCTAATTTTGAGCGCTTTCCCTGTTTGCGTCTGGCCTATGAGGCTATCGATGCAGGCGGCATCATGCCGACCGTGTTAAACGCGGCCAATGAAATCGCAGTCGAGGCGTTTTTGAATGAACAGGTTCGCTTTACCGATATTCCGCTTATTATCGAACGCTGCATGAAAAAATTCGAAGCCAAGGCCGCCGACACCCTGGACATTATTTTAGACGCGGATCAACAAGCCAGATTGGCATCTGCACAGATCATTGGAGAACTTGCTAACTGATGGAATTGCTGCATACGCTGTTTTATTTCATTGTTGCCATCAGTGTTCTGGTTTCATTTCATGAATTCGGACATTTTTGGGTCGCACGCAAAGCCGGGGTAAAGGTAATACGGTTTTCGGTCGGTTTCGGCAAGGTTTTGTGGGCGTATCAAAAAAGTCCTGATGCGACAGAGTACGCAATATCGGCAATTCCGCTGGGCGGTTATGTCAAGATGGTCGACGAGCGGGAAGGTGAAGTTAATGAAGCCGACTTGCCGTATGCTTTTAACCGGCAATCGTTATTGGCCAGAATCGCAATAGTCGCCGCAGGTCCCGTATTTAACCTGATACTTGCGGTCGTGCTGTTCTGGAGTGTGCTGGTGATCGGCGAAACCGGGATAAAGCCGATACTCGGTCCGGTAGAACAAGGCACATTAGCCGCAGCCGCAGGCTTTGTCGACGGCGATGAGATTGTCTCGGTTAACGACAAGACGACACCCACCTGGACTGAAGCAATGAGCGTGTTAGTAGCCTCGGCGCTTGATGGGCAGCAGAGCATAAAGGTCACGGTAAAAAGCTTTGATGATCGGCAAGCTATCAGGGTGCTGAAGCTCACTGACAAAGACAGTGAAAATCCCGATGTACTCTATCAACGGTTAGGCTTTAAACCCTGGTCTCCGAAATTACAGCCCATTATAGGCAAAATACTTCCCGATAGCGCCGCATTAGCCGCCGGTTTAAAGCAAGGCGACCTGATTGTCAGCGCTGACGGCATAATCATAAACGACTGGATGCAATGGGTGACGTATGTAAAAAGTCACGCCGGAGTCGCAATAAAGCTGGAGATTGAGCGCGACGGCGTACGTTTACCTATAACCATTACCCCGAAAAGCGTGCTGGTGGGCAAGAATACCGAGGGTAAAGTCGGCGCTTCGGTTTATATACCGGAAGCACTGATGAAGTCGGTGACTGTTGAATATTCATTGTCGCCGCTGGCGGCGATACCTGTTGCACTTGAAACCACCTATTATTATTCCGTTACCAGCTTGAAAATGATGGGGAAAATGCTGATCGGCAAGGCTTCCGTCGACAATTTAAGCGGTCCTATCAGCATTGCCCAATATGCGGGGCAGTCTGCCACGATGGGTCTGGTTCCCTTTATAAAATATTTGGCCCTGATCAGCGTCAGTTTAGGCATATTGAATTTATTGCCGATACCGGTTCTGGATGGCGGACACTTGCTGTTTTTTGCGATAGAAGGCATTAAAGGCAGCCCCGTTTCGGAGCGGGCGCAAATCTTCTTTCAACAAATCGGCATTGCATTGCTCGTGTCATTGATGGCATTAGCCATGTTTTTGGATGTTGAGCGCTTATTTCAATAATTCAGCAATAAGATACTAAGGTTGGGAGTAAGGCGGTTTACTTAAGTGAAGAGTCGATCCTACGCCCTATAAACTCACACAGGAACACTTAACATTATGAAAAAAGTTATTAAGATTGCCGCACTATCATTACTCGGCCTGACTTTATCCGTCGCGCATGCAGATGAAAATGCTATCAGGCAAGCGCTAATAAAATCCATGCCGTCGGTAAAACTGGGGTCGGTCAAACCCTCTGAAATTAACGGCCTTTATGAAGTTACAGTGGGCGGCAATATATTTTATGTTTCCGACGATGGTAAGTATCTGGTTCAAGGTCATTTGGTCGATGTTGCTGCGCGTGTAGACTTAACCGAAGAGAAGTTGAGTGGTGTTCGCAAGCAGGCCATCGAGAAACTCGGTCTGGATAAAATGATCGTATTCAAACCCAAAGAAAGCAAATATACGGTTAGCATCTTTACCGATATTGACTGCGGTTATTGCCGTAAATTGCATTCGGAAATCGATCAATACATGGCTGAAGGCATTACTATCCAGTATTTGTTCTTCCCCAGAGCCGGCAAAGGTTCCGACTCATACCACAAAGCCGTATCGGTCTGGTGTGCCGATGACCGCAAAGCGGCTTTAACGGCAGCTAAAAAAGGCGACACACCGCCGGCTAAAACTTGCGCCAACCCGATTGATGAACACATGCAATTGGCTGAAGACTTTGAAGTGAAAGGAACGCCGATGATGGTTACCGAAAAAGGTAATATCTTTCCGGGTTACCTGCCTGCAAAGCAGCTGGCCGAAGCGCTGGCGGACGAGAAAGGTAAGAAATAATTAGGTTGCTGGTGATGTGGGGGCGGCTTCAGCCGCCCTTGTAATATCCCAATAACATTACACCATCCCCTTAAGCCGATAAAGCAACTTCAATGCCTACCTCGGGCTAAGCTAATTCGGGCAAATCTACGCCAAATGGTACGCGCAGCGTGCCCTACGTGACTGAAGTCGGGTCTCCGTTTGTGAATCTTAAACTTTTCTTTAATCAGGAGGCTCTTCGATATTCGAAACCGACATTATAGTTCCCAAGCTCTTGCGTGGAACGATGCGCCAAATTCGCTACAAACATTAACCGTTTGCAGCGTTACCCGCAGACTTAGCCGGAGCTGGAGATTGTACAAGTTTTGAGCTTGGCTTATTAAGCCCCGCATAAAGGCTTAGCCATAAACGCAGTTGTTCACGGGCTTCATTGCCTGCGTCGGTTCTCATATAAACAAGGCAAAACCAATTAAACAAATCATTCAATACCGGTAATCTGCCGCCACCAAGCAATCTAAACAATTCCTCTTCGACAGGCCCATCGTCCACGCTGGACTTGTCTCCCTCATGCGCCAACCTGCGCTCCCGCAAGACAGCGCCTAGCGGCTTCTTTAAAGATTCAAAGCTACCGTAATCCACATACTTTTGCAAAATCCCCACCAGCTCACCCTGGCAATAAACATCCAATATCATCAAGTGCATCGCCAAGCGTTCATCCAAAACCACCGGCGGCTGCCCAACCGGTGCGGACTGAAAACGGAACGCCCGCCATTTTTGATCAAAATTGTCATACCAAGGCCGGTACTGATGTACCCTAAGCCGCATCGCAAACAGCCGTGCTCGGTTCATTAAGCGTTTCCAGTCGCGCGGCGTGTCGTGGTGCCGGGCTAGCCAGTCGCGCCATTCGGACATCACGGCAATAAAAACCTGTGTATCCTGCACCTGCAAACGCAAGCGCCACACCATTAGCAACAACGCCAGCAGCAAACCAGCCGCAGCTGCGCTTAGCCATGTATCCGTCGGGTATAGCGGTTCATCGACAAATTCCACTTTTATCGGCCTATCTTCAGCCTTTGGCGGTGCAATAGTTTTTTTCTCCGCATCAGGCTTGGCATTAGGCTCAGGTTCAACGGGTGTTACGGTCTCTGCCGTACCAACGGCTAACGGTTTCGTCATAAACTGCTGCGCCTTCAAGCCCAATTGCACCGCGCCAAAGCTCAACAGCAACGCCAGCGCCATAATCAACAGCCCGTCGTAAACCGCCATGAACATTTTAAAGTTAAGCTGTTTTAGTCCTTGCCAGCACAGCCACAAACACGCTTCCAGTCCCCGCCAAAGCACACTAACCCAAACACGCAGCAGCGCCCGCATCGCCTTAAGCGTAAACCGCCCGAAACGGTTAGCCGGCAACGGCCAGTGCCGTTCTAATTTGCCCCACCAATCGACTACGTTGTCCGCAGCACGGCGCGAATTGTCCAGTTCGGCCACGGTGCTGCTATCCACCGCAGGCAGATTGATGCTGATTTGAATGATTTTTTCCACATAATGCTCGGCAAAGGCTTTGCCTTTGGCATCGGAATCGACACGGGCAACGGCGATGTCCTTAAACGCCAAGCCCAAAGCCGACGTGACATAGTCCCAGTCCATCGCTAACAGCGCGTAACACGGGGCTTTGGTCGAAAACAAAAAATTCAGCGTGCTCATCACCGATTCCACCTGCTTAGGCTCACAGCGATCCAAATCATCAATCAATAACAGCAGCCGCCCCTTGCCCAACGCCTTGGCGACGGCTTCGAAATCCTCGGCAAAGCGAAAGCGCAGACCGGCATCTTTTGCCCAATCGGGCGTTTTGACCGCCGCCCGCACCGATTTTGCTGTGTGCGTAGCCAAGGCCACCAGCTCAGGCGAAAACGCACTGAAAACGGCGATAGCCGATTTAAGCGTCCGGTACAGCACCAGCCCCGCCAATAGCACGGAGGCCGCGTAAAACCACGGGGCATATTGATAAGCCTGTAACCACGGGGCCAGGGTCTGAATCTCTGTGTTGATAAAATTGCCCAATGCTTGCCAATCCTGCCCCTTGGCAAAATACGCCAACGCGGCCAAACTCGCCGCCACAAACAAAGCCCCGTGCAGGCCAAAACCCGAAAACCACCGTGCCGCCAGCAGCCGCGCACGAAACCATAGATTATCCAGGCTAAGCAACGGCGGCAGCGCTTGTGCGCGGATATGCTCCATCAACGCCGCCAGCAACTGCCCGTCATCGCGGTAATGCCAAGCGTTGAGCTGGACGATAAAAACCTCGCCCGCCAATTGCTCAGCGAGCAAGCCCAGCACCGAGCTTTTGCCGCTGCCCCAGGGCGCGGTAACCGCAATCGCCAACGGCGGCACGGTGTCGCGGTTGCGAATTAAATCCGCCAGGGTTTTGACCAGCGCCAGCCGTCCTAAGCGGTCGTCTTTATGGCTGGCGATCGGCGCATCGCTGATGCCGCCTTGCAGGGAACGTGGTAGCGCCCAGTAACGATAGGCTTGCCAGAACAGTAGCAGGGTTGTGAGTGCCTGCAATAGTAAGGCTAAGGGGCTGGGGAAGATGGCTAGTGTACCGTGGCCTTGTCCAAATATTTTTAAGGGGGGGGAGATGTTTTGCCAAGTCGCACCGCCGTTTTCGGTGATGAGTATTACACCATTCTGACCTACCGCCCAGCCATGTTGAGCATCGGTAAACTCAACTGACCTAAGCAACGTTTTAATACCGCTGGTTTGAGCTTGCCAGCTGCGTCCACCGTTGTTTGTGGCGAGGATGGTACCGCCCATCCCCACGGCTCGGCCATGTTGTGCATCGGTAAACTGCACTGAATTAAGGTTCGTGGTAATGCCGCTGGTTTGAGTTTGCCAGCGTTGCCCACCATTATCAGTGGTGAGGATGATACCATTTTGGCCTACTATCCAGCCGTGCTGTACATCTACAAACTGCACTAGAGCAAGAGTTGTGGTAACGCCGCTAGCTTGAATTTGCCAGTTTTTTCCGCCATTGTTAGTGGTGAGAATGATACCATCTTGACCTACCGCCCAGCCGTGTTGCGCATCAGCAAACCTTACTGAAACAAGAATCGTTTTAACGCCACTGCTTTGAGCTTTCCAGTGTTGCCCACCGTTATCAGTGGCGAGAATGATACCGCCCCAACCCACTGCCCAGCCGTGTTGTGCATCGGTAAAATTTACTGAGGTAAGGCTCCTAATAATGCCGCTGTTTTGGACGTGCCAGCGTTGACCACCATTGTTAGTAGTGAGAATGGAACCATTATCACCCACTGCCCAGCCGTGGACTGAATCAGTAAAGTCTACTGAGAAAAGTGCCGCAGTAACGCCACTACTTTGGGCTTGCCAACGTTGCCCACCATTATCAGTATGAAGGATGACGCCATTCTCACCTACAGCCCAGCCGTATTGCGTATCGGCAAACTGCACTGAATAAAGCCACGGTATAACGCTGCTGCTTTGGGCTTGCCAGCGTTGTCCGCCGTTGTTAGTGACGAGGACAGTGCCATTATCACCCACGGCCCAGCCGTGTTCTACATCAATAAACCAAACTGAATTAAGCTCCAGGGTATTACTGTTGCTTTGGACTTGCCAGTGTTGCCCGCCATCTTTGGTAGCCAACATGTCTCCGTGGCTAGTTACCGCCCAACCATGTTGAGCATCAGTAAAATGTACTGAGTTAACCCTCGGAGTTGGCCCGAAAGTATGGTGTGAAAATCTGGCTCCGCCATTGACAGAAACCTCTACTGAAGTGGGAGCTGGCGTAAGTCCGCTAGTTTGCCGTTGCCAGTTTTTGCCACCGTTAACAGTAGTAAGAATGAGGCCATCCCTACCCACTACCCATCCATGTTGCGCATCTGTAAACCGTATTGAATAAAGTCGCTCGGTAACGCCGCTGCTTTGGGGTTGCCAGAGTTTACCGCTGTTTTCAGTGACTAAGATTATGCCATTTTCACCCACAATCCAACCGTGTTGAGCGTCAGTAAACTGTATTGCAGTGAGCCATGTTGTAACGCCGCTACCTTGGATTTTCCAGAGTTTTCCTCCGGTATTAGTGACGAGGACTATGCCATTATCACCCACTGCCCAACCGCGGTGATTATCGATAAAATGTACTGAATTAAGCTCCGTTGTAATACTGCTGCTTTGGGTTTTCCAGTATTGCCCACCATTATCAGTTGCGAGAATAATGCCTTCCCAGCCTACTGCCCAGCCATGTTGTGTATCGGTAAACCGTACTGATTGGAGCGTTATGGCAACTCCGCTGCTTTGGACTTGCCAATGTTGCCCGCCGTTATTAGTAACTAGGATGATGCCGTTCTTACCCACTGCCCAACCATGCTGTGCATCAACAAAATACACATCGTTCAGCATACCTAAATTAACTCCTGCTTGTCCCAAAGCTGGATGATTCGCTAGCGGCGTTAGCCAAGTTTCAAGACTGAACCAATCACTGCCCAACCCTTTGCCATTAACCGGACGGTCATCAAGCTGAGTCCAGCCCCAAAACAGCGTCGCCAAAAACAGCAACAAGGCGATAACAACGGAATGGATGGAACGCGGCAATGAGGTCATAAGCGTGGCGGTGGTTAAAATGAACGTGGCAACATAATTTTATCCGTATTGATAGGGGCAGCTATGCATAAGCATCATTCGACAGCAGCTTGGAATAAGACTTACGTAGCTTGTCCTAAGTCTTTCCAAGCAGGACTGGGTTTGCAACCCCGTCCTTAACCTTTTTGCGTTCCCTAAACATTTAAACCAATACAAAATGTTTCGAACGGTGTTGCAAACTTCGTCCGACTTAAATGGAACATTCGAGTTCGAGAAATTGAAGGCAATGAAAAAGCCATGGTTACAGGCTTGGATGAAAGGGGTTGATAATGGTCAAACAGCTTTCAATCGTTTGCCCATGTTGCATATCTTCGCTGAACAGGGTCACGCAACCGGCATCAATCGCCGCAGCAACAATCAGGCTGTCCCAGTAACTGAGCGAATAGGATTTCCTCAGTCGGGATGCCAGCAGGTGTTGGGATGCGTTCGAGGTGATGACTTCACAGTCTTGATGCCAGCCATGAATCAAAACACGTACTTGCTCCTCCGGCATATACAGTTTTTTGATTAGATTACTGCAAGTTTCGCAAATAACCTGTGAATTGATGACGGGGCTAGCCAAGTTGAGCAGGAAGTCGGCGGCTTGTCGGTGCCTATCATTATCTTCCATCCTCCGAAGCAGCGAATACAACCAGATATTGGTATCGACAAAGACTTTAGCGGGCATTAGCTTCCTCGCGACTTAAGGGAGTAAAGTCAGTGACAATCTGTGGCTGTGTTATCAAGGAAGCCAGGGAGGATTCCGCAATGGTTTTTTCTTGTCCACGATTAACCTGATTGCGGTTAGCCAAAAAATCGACGAAATCGAAAACCTCAGCTTGTTTGGCTTCGGGGAGCGCCTGTAACTTTTCGATCAATTCTGCGTAGCTCATTTTTAACCCCATTCATTGACATATAAACTTTTGCCGTGCAGCGTAATTGCGATTTCTTCGCCTTGTTGTACTTGTTTGAGGTAATCGGGCAAATGCTGGCGTAATTCGGTGACATTGACTGAGTTCATATTCACTCCTAATTCTGTACAGGATTTCTGCGCATTATAGGCTTGTGGATTGATTAAGCGTAATTTTCCATTGAGTAGGGCGTGCCGTGCGCGCCTTTTTGTGTGCAATTATAGTGTTCGCAAATCAAAATCCGGTCTTTAAATCTCCTCACCCTAACCCTCTCGGTAACCGCTCCTGCGTTACTCTACCTCCAGCATCCGTCGTCCAGCTGGAGAGGGAACGATGGTGACGGATTTTGATATGTGATGAATATGCCTCTGTTAAACCATCCCCTTAAGCCGGTAAAGCAACTCCAAAGCCTGTCTCGGGCTTAAGTCATCCGGGCTCATGTCTTCCAGCAAACCCACCGCCGGATGACATTCCTTCGATGAAAACAAATCCAGCTGATTAACCCCGGTTTCCGCCTGCTGTTCAATATAGGCATGGTCTTCCAAATGCCGTAGCTTGGCTTTGGCCTTGTCGATTACAGAGCGCGGCACACCGGCTAACGATGCCACCTGCAAGCCGTAACTTTGGCTGGCCGGGCCGTCTTTGACCGCATGCAAGAAAATGATCTTGTCGCCATGTTCCATCGCATCCAGATGCACGTTTGCGATGCTTCTTTGTTCCTCGGGCAGCGTGGTCAGCTCAAAATAATGTGTCGCAAACAAGGTAAACGCCTGGGTTTCTTTAGCCAGATGATCGGCGCAAGCCCACGCGAGAGACAGGCCGTCAAAGGTGCTGGTGCCGCGGCCTATCTCGTCCATCAAAATCAGGCTTTTCGAGGTTGCGTTATGCAGGATGTTGGCGGTTTCCGACATCTCCACCATAAACGTAGAGCGGCCGCTGGACAGGTCGTCGGACGCTCCGATACGGGTGAAAATCTTGTCGACAGGGCCGCAGGTCAAGGCTTTTGCCGGGACATAACAGCCGATATGGGCGATTAACACGATCAGCGCAGCCTGGCGCATGTAAGTCGATTTACCGCCCATGTTCGGGCCGGTAATGACCAGCATCCTGCGCTTGCTGGAAAACGACAAGTCATTAGGCACAAACGGAATATCCGAAACCTGCTCAACGACCAGATGCCGCCCGGCTTCAATCGTTATGCCGGGTTTATCGACCAATGTCGGTTGGGATAAATTCAAAGTCTCGGCGCGTTCGGCAAAATTGACCAACACATCCAACTCGGCCAACGCGGCGGCGCACTGTTGCAACGGGATTAACGACGCGCCGATGATGTTCAGTAATTCTTCGTACAGGGCCTTTTCGAAAGACAGTGATTTTTCCTTGGCGCTGAGCACCTTGTCTTCAAACGATTTCAGCTCCTCGGTAATGTAGCGTTCCGCGCCTTTTAAAGTTTGTTTGCGGGTGTAATGCGCCGGGACTTTTTCCGCATGCAGGTTGGAAATCTCGATGTAATAACCATGCACCCGGTTGTAATTGACCTTCAGCGTGCTGATGCCGGTCGCCGCTTTTTCGCGGTTCTCCATATCGATCAGGAACTGGTCGGCGTTCTGGCTTAAGTTGCGCAACTCATCCAGTTCTTGATGATAGCCGGGCGCAATTACGCCGCCGTCGCGGATCAGCACCGGCGGATTGTCGATGAGGGCCGATTGCAGCAGCTTTAGCATCTCAGGCTGTTCGCCGATCTGTTCGGATAACTGCGCAATCTGTGGATTATCGCTGGCGCACAGCGCATGTTGCAGCGAGGGCAGAACCGCCAGCGTATTGCGCAACACCAGCAGGTCGCGGGGACGCGCCGACTTTAACGCGATGCGGGAACTGATCCGTTCAATATCGCCGACTTGCCGCAGATGGCCTTGAATATCGCGATACAACAAGACATTCAGCAGGGTATCGATGCAGGCATAGCGGTTGTTCAGGATGCCGTGATCGCGCAGAGGCCGGTTGATCCAGCGCCGCAAACAGCGACTGCCCATTGCCGTCGAGGTTTTATCCAGCACTCCGAATAATGTGTATTGGAGTTGCCCGGACGGGTGAAAATCCAGCTCCAGGTTACGACGGCTGGAGGCATCCAGCAAAATGCTGTCGTCGCTGCTTTCGGTGCGGATGCCCTGAATATGCGGCAATGCGCTTTGCTGGGTGTCTTTAACATATTGCAGCAAACCGCCCGCAGCAGCGATCGCAGCAGGCATGTTCTCACAGCCGTAACCTTTTAAATCCAGCGTCTTGAACTGTTTTAACACCAGTTGCCTAGCGCTTTCCGCTTCAAAATGCCAAGGCGGCCTTCTGCATAAACCGCTACGCTGTTTTAAGCTTGCAGGCAGCGGCCAGTCTTCGCTAAACAGCAGTTCGGCCGGGTTAAGACGGCCGATTTCGCTTAACAACTGGTCGATGGATTCAACCTGCTGCAACACAAAACGGCCGCTGGTTAAATCCAGGCTGGCTATGCCGTGCTGTGTTCCCGAGCCGGAGCTTGGGAACGAGCACACTGCGACCAGCAGATTATCTTTGCGGTCTTCCAGCAATGCCTCGTCGGTGACAGTGCCGGGTGTCACGATGCGTACCACCTTGCGTTCGACCGGGCCTTTGGAGGTTGCCGGATCGCCGATTTGCTCGCAGATAGCGATTGATTCGCCGTGCTTCAATAGCTTGGCAAGATAGCCTTCAGCCGCGTGATAAGGAATGCCCGCCATAGGAATCGGTAGGCCCGCCGATTGTCCGCGGCTGGTCAGGGTAATATCCAGCAATTGCGAAGCTTTTTTGGCGTCATCGAAAAACAGTTCGTAAAAGTCCCCCATACGGTAGAACAACAAGGTATCGGGGTGTTCGGATTTGATGCGCATGAATTGCTGCATCATCGGGGTATGATTAGAGTTTTTACCCCCTTTAAGGGTATGATTCTCTGTGTTTTTCATTCGTAAGTACTCGTAATTAATGCTGTTTATTTTTGTTTTTGTCTGTTTTGTTTGTGCGCTAACGTCCGTTAATATACGCCTACACTTGCTATTTTAGCGTAACTTTTGCTAAGGTTATTACTCAACCTTACGCTAACCAAAAATTGCAATTGCAAAAGTTACGCCACATGCACTTTGACGCCAGATCAGCCAAGGCTTTGCGGCCTGGAAAACATATCATTATCTCAGATTACCCAGGATTGCGGTTAACTGCTTCGGCAACGACGCGGACTTGGTCTTATCGCTTTAAAAGTCCGGTCGATGGGAGGATGCGGCAGGTTGCTATTGGGCATTGGCCGGCAGTGTCGTATCCGGCGGCTATTGTAGCTTGGGAAAAGCTCAAGGCTGAGCGCGATAAGGGTATTGATCCGGCATTGGTTGCCAAGGATATGCGAGTACAAAGGCGCGGCGCTATCGAAAAAAAGCGCATGGAAGCAGGTGAAAATGCTTATACAGTGCGCAAATTGTGCGATGACTTTGTTGATGGGTATGTCCGTGGGCATCGCAATAAAAAAGGCGTTGAGGAGGTAGAGCGTATGTTTAATACGATGCTGGGCGATGTCGGAGACTTGCCGGCTGTATCGATTACTCGCCAGATCGCTTTTAACTTAATAGAGTCGTTTGTCCATTCGGCTCCGGTGCAAGCGGTCAGGTTACGACGCGATTTGGGGGCTGCGTGGGATTATGCGCTCGATGCTGGGAGGCTGCCGGATACTGCTGTAAATTGGTGGCGGTTGATTTTGCGCGGTAAGATAAAGTCAAAGGGTAAGTCCATATCGGGTGTAAAAATAGGCTCTGTTAAGAGAGTATTGAATGATACCGAGGTTGGCGAGCTAATTCCATGGTTGCCTAATTTTTCGCAGTTGGTTAGTGAGGTCTTGATTATGTATCTATGGACCGTGACGCGTGGCGCCGAGATATGTAGTATGAGGGGCTCTGAAGTTAATGTGGAGAGTGATAATATTTGGTGGTGGGTAATACCAAAGCACAAAACAAAAAGTGCCAGGCACGATAGCGCTGCCGATCATCGTGTGCCGCTTTTTGGCAGGGCGCTAGCTATTGTTAAACGGCGTAAGAAATTATACGGCGATGATTTTTTATTTAAAACTCAGGACGGCTTGCGCTGCATCCGGCAAAAATATATTACTGAGCAGGTTTTCTGGCGTCAGCCTTATTGTAATATCCGCCCCGAATATCAGCGGCCAAGGCTGACGGTTACTCATTGGGCGCCGCATGATTTGCGGCGCACGTCGAGGACTATTTTGGCTAAGCTGGGGTGTCCTAGTGATGTGGCCGAGATTATTATGGGGCACATGCTGCCAGGTGTCGAGGGTGTCTATAACCGGCACCGCTACGATGCCGAAAAAGTTGAGTGGTTGCGGAAGCTGTCAGATTATTTTGAGTCGCTGGTTGAGTAAGGTGTGTTTGTTGAGATAGGCACCGATTTATGTGCCTATTTCGCGTTATACCCTACGTTCACTTAAAACATGCGTGGGATGCGTTCCAGTTTTGAACTGGAAAAGCTCAAGGTATCCGGCTGGTATTTCTGTTGCCCGTCCGGTCTGGCCTTCCCATCGTTGCCAGGTTATAAGCGTTACGCCAACCAGTTCGGCGGCTTCCCTTGCCGAAAGTCCGGCGGCTTCCCTTGCCGCCTTTGCATCGTTTTCAACCATTTACAAGGTGCTCGGCATAATCGAGCATTAATTCTAAGCCGCCCATTTTGCACTGTACAGATTCAATTCCTTTTGATGTCCGTACATACTCAACAATTATGTATTCATAAGGCCTTCCGGTTAGGTTTATTAGAGCCAGATGCCTATTTTTTACAGTACGTAACATTTCTTTTATTTTTAGTCTGTTTTCCATTTTCTTACTCCGGATCGTTGGGTTATCGTTTTGATGGCTCTATTTATATCCATTGGATATAAATAGTCAAGCAAATAATTACCGGAGTTGAAAATAGGGTATAACACAACGCTCGTGTGGGACGCTGCGCGATAAAGCCGCGCACCGCCCCACAGCTAAGCGTTAGGCGCCCGCTCTTGGCTTCATAAATACATACCAATGCGTCAGACCTTTACGACCTGTTGGATGCCCGAACAGCGGGTTAACGTCGGTTAATTCTAAAACCTCTTTTATCTTTACCTGGGTTTCATTCCATTTAAAAATTAACGTTCCGTCGCTGGACAGTACGCGGAAGCATTCTGTAAATCCCTTTCGCAAATCTTCTTTCCAATCGCCGGTCAGCTTTCCGTATTTGGCGGCCATCCAACTTTTAGGTCCAGCGGTATGTAGGTGTGGTGGGTCAAATACAACCAAGTTAAAGCTGCCGTCAGGGTAAGGTATGTCGGTAAAGTCAAGCAGGACGTCAGGATCAATATTAAGCGTTCGACCGTCGCAAAGGACATGGGTTTCTCGGCGCTTGTCGCCGTACACCACATCGGGGTGCTGGCGGTTAAACCAAAACATCCGACTACCGCAGCATGGATCAAGGACGCGCTTTTTTTTCTGCATTAATCATATACTATTCAGCCTAACAGGTAGTTCCAGGCGAACCGCCTAAGCGGCACGGTTTAAATTCAGTGTTGTTTCAAAGTTCGTCTTGCTGTTCAGGCTCCCATTCCGGCGGTCGCCTGAACATAGCGTTATACGCTGCCATCAGCTTCTTGGTGCTTCAAAAAATCCCAAGCCATTCTGAAACCGGCTTCGATAAAACATTCCTTATCACGGGTTCTCTCTATTTGCGGCCTCGCTTCAAAATATGCATCTACATGCTCATTTCGTCTTGTTTCAAATTCAGTTCGCTGTTCTTCGTAGCTCATTTTTACGCCTATAACTCTCTGGTCAAATGGGACGCGCCTAAAGCTCAGCGCGTTGTTAAGTATCGTTCTGCGCGCCCTTTACCAGGGCGTTAGGGGCGTTTTTCCTCAGCGCCGCTATGGCCTCAGCATCAGTCATCTTGACCCAGTGCCTACGCTCTGCAATGGCTGCGGCTTCGCATAATGATAGTCCGCCGCGTTCCGCTAGGCGACTTAACGATTGCTGGTGATTCCGTTGCGCCCATTCTTCATTTAGCGCCGACATTGGCACTAATAGGTTGTACTCTAATATTGGCATATGCGATTGCATTGTATCTCCTGTATTTATAGCCTAACGATACGGTCAAGGCGAACCGCCGACCGTTAAGCGTTTTAAAGTTGTGGTTGGTTAAAACTCAGCGCTTCGGTTTAGTTAGTGCCCCGGCGGTCGCCTTACCGGGGCGTTAGGCATCATGGCATGATCACCGCGCGAATTGATGTCTCTCGCGTAGTCTCTAAACGTAAACTCCAACTACAATTACAGCTACCCCAAAAAATGACCAAAATATATTCATTATCTAACCCGTCATTCAAGCCGAGGCATTTCGTCCGGTATTGGCCGGAGGCAAAATATCTGATACCGGTCGTGATTCAGCCCATTCTTCAATTTCTCGGACAAGCCAGCGCGATCCTCTTGCTGATACTTTTCTTGGTTTGGGAAAATCGCCATTATTTATCTGTTCCCAAACCGTTGTTTTTGACAATCCTGTAAGTCCGCTGGCACCGTCAATATCGACAAAGATTGGTTTTAAAATTATCTTATTTTTCATGCTGCATGTTGTTTCAAGTCTTCTGCCAGTTGCGGATAATTAGCCCTGACAATCGCTTCCATTAATAACGGAGGTACGCTGTTACCGCAAAGCCTTACTTGAGTTGATTTGGTAAATTTTCTGCCGTCGTGGCCGCGCTCAATTTCATATGAGCCCGGAAAGCCTTGGGCTTTGAACAATTCCACCGGTTGCAGCATGCGCAGTCCTATGTCGACGATAACGTGCGGCTGGCCGCTAATCATTACGGTGACTAATGCCATTCTGTCTTTGGTTGTTATAGTGGCTATAGGGTCATTGGCGTCGCCCAGTTGACCGCCGGCGCTGTAATAGCGCATTAAAAACGCCGCTACTCTTTGAGCGCCTTCATGATGTTCTGGCGACAAGGTGCATTCAACCAAGCCGAGTCTGTTTTCGGTCGTTATCGTTGCTGCTGGATCGTTGATCGATCTTGAGCGGTTTGATTCGTCGGTGTAGTAGCTGGAGATAAAGGCCGAAACCAATGCATGATGGTTGCCGGTGGTAACAGTCGGGGTTGGATTAGTTAAATCGGTTGCATCATGTCCGCTGGTATTGGTTATCAGAGTCGCCGCGACAACGGCCGTCTTGCCGGCACCGTTGGGCATTATTGTTGGAGCGGGTTCTGAAGCAGGTTGTCCGACGCTGTTGCCGAATTGCCTCGATAAAAACGCTACAACAGCAGCATGATGTTCGCCGCCGGCGCTGATGGTTCTTAGCGGCTCTTCAATATCCCGACCATCGCAATTATTGCGTAGTTGAATAAGGTGCGCGGATGAAAGGGCATAGCCACCGCTGGCGGTTACTGTGCCGGTTGGTTCTTTAATGTCTCTCGATCCGCTTCCCCAGCGTTGCTTTCCACCTGGCTTGCCTTCGCCGTGCGCTGCCTGTACTAATATCGGTGCTGTGAGCATTAATTCTCCACGATTAGCGCAGGTGATTGTTGGTAGTGGTGATTTAATATCGTTTATTCGGTCAGCCCCTTGATGTGTTGCTGGGATTATGACTGGAGAAGCTAACGCAAACTCACCGCCTTTTGTTGAGGCTGTAATTGTTCGCAATGGTTCAGATGATGGATAAGCAATGTCGCAGCCGTTATAGTGCGCTATAGGCACAATAAAAGGGTTCCCGCTGTCCAGGACGTAGCGCTGGATGCCTTTGGCAATTCTCCTTTGCGTTGCTTCAGCTAAAGGTTTTTTACGGTCGAAAATACTGGGGCAGGGTATATCCCAATCAATGCACTCAGCAGCGCCATGCCATTTATGTTGACCAGGTTCCGGCGTTTTAAAGTGCGTAGGCGTTGTCCAGACAATCGCCTCGCCGTCGCGTCTTGCAATCATAAATAACCGTTCGCGAGTGGTTGGGGCGCCGAAGTCGGCTGCGCATAGGGTTCGGCTTTCTACCTCGTAGCCTAGTGCTCTCAATGCGGTACAAAACCGGTGCCATGTTCGCCCGGTGTGTTTTGGGTCTGGGATAAGATGCTGATTTTGCACCGGTACACGCTCACCGGGTTCTGCAATACGGTTGATAAGCTTACCGGTTTCCGGATCAATCACTTTTTCCAGCGTTACAACTCGGCCGGTACGTTTATCGCGCTTGGCTACCAATGGCCCCCATTTTGTTATTTGGGTTACGTTTTCCAAGCTGATAACGGCAGGCATTACTTGGCCGGCCCAGCGATAGCCTACCCAAGCCAAGCTTCTCAGTTTTTTACTGCGTGGTTGTCCACCGGCTGCTTGGCTGTGGTGTGTACAATCCGGGGATAAGTGCAGCCAGCTAACCCGGCGGCCTTGCGTTGCACCTTTAGGGCAAACTTCGTACACATCGGCAATAAAATGGCGAGTGTGCGGGTGATTAACTCGGTGCATGGAAAGAGCATCATCGTTGTGGTTGATGGCGATGTCGGGATGCCTTCCGGTCGCTTGGTAAATTCCGGTACTGACGCCACCGCCGCCGGCAAAAATGTCGATGATTAGGTCTTTTTGGTTAGTCATCATTACGCCACCTCTAGCCTGAATGATTCGGCTCTGGTTATCCAGCCGCCTTCAAAAACCGCTTGTCTTGGGTCATTCTGGATTATGTGTTTGTAAAGTTCTATTCTACGGTCGATCAGGTTATTGATAAGATCGCGACCTGCGGCCGTTGCCCTGGTTACGGCATTAAGGGTTTTGGGGCCAATGCTGCCGTCTACGGAACCGATGTTGTAGCCGTCATGCAGTAGTGTTTCTTGCATGATTTTTATTGCTTTATTGGGGCCATGATTAACCGACATATCCAGCATTAGCGGCTGTATAAGTTGTGGTAAAAGTTTGATGTTTGGGCGGATGTAGTACAAGGTGTAATAGATCCTTTCGGCCAGTTCGGGAGTTACGGCTTTGATTTCGGCGATAATGGTTTTTTTTGGGATTACGGCTCCAGCTGCGGCAGGTCTTTTAAAATACTCGGTGTAAGCAATGGCGGTGATGCCGTACTTTGTTGGTCCGCCACGGTCAGCTTGGTGATTTACATAGCCGCCTTCTTTTTTGATGATTTCGGCGATCATTTCTTTAATTGTCATTTTGTTTTGCTTCCAAGTTGTTGATGGCTTTTTTAAGCCGATTGATTGTTCCTTTGCCTTGGCTGGACAAGAAAAAGCGTTCCATTATTGATAGCGCTAATTTAGCGGCGATAAGCAGTTCTTTAACTTCAACCAGCTGTTGACCGGCCATCTAAACTACCTCCACTCTGTCCCGTGCTACATAGTTATGGACGCCTTTGAGACAGGCCTCAGGCATTGTTTTAGTCAAGATCATGGCTTAGGCCGCTTTTTGTTCTTGGACGTAAAACGGCGGCTTAGTACCTGGCCGTTGTAATGCCACAATTTGAAAATCATGCAGTTGCCATTCGTCGTGCAGTCGGCACTTCGCCGCTTTTATATCTTCGACTTCCTTCCGATGGCTTATCAGCACCATTTTTATGCCATTAAGCTCGGCATCGGCTTTTAGATAGGTTTGATACAATCGCGGGCGGCATAACTCATATTTTTTATATGAGCAGTGATCGGTGTTTTGCACGTCAGTGATGGTTTGCTTAAGGCTGCGTGTCATGCTGTCGTGGATGTATTTAATGGTTTCGGCTATGTCGCGAGGCGTTATTTTGCACATTGTTATTGATCCAGTTGATTATTGTCGCCGGGCTCATAAAAATAGGCACGGGTATCAAGAGGCGGATTATCAGGCGTTCCGACAACGTCAATGACTGTTGCCACTAATGCAGCGATGGCAAAAACTATGCCGATGAAGCAAAGTAGGTTTTCAGCCTTTTCCCATGTGTTTTTGGTTTGCTGTTCAGTCAGTTTTCGATACAAATGGATTTGATCTATCATGAATAATTTCATTTAGTCGCCTCGTGATGATGTAAAAAGTTAATTTGCTTTTACTCCGCCGCCGAATAACTCCAGCAATCGCGGCAGGAAGTTTGCCAGTTCAAGCGACATGATGGAAAAATCAACATCAAACCGATCTACTTCGGATTCTGTTTCTGTCTCGGCCGCTTTCTCCTGGATCAAATCAAGAAATTTAAGACGCTTGATGACCAGATTTTCATCGATCATGAAAGAAAGGCGATCAGACCAGGTGACGGCGAGTTTCAGCACTTCTTTCCCGGTATCCAGATGGTTTTTAATTTCCGGTAGGCTCAGGTCATGGCGTTTGCAGCGGATAATGCCGCCTTCCTCTTCAGGTGCGCGCAGTTCGCATTCGTCTTCAATGGTGATGTCATTGGGCGCTTGGTTGTTTGCCAGCCATTCGGTCATCACGCTGGAGGGTTTGGCGAGGGTGTTGATAGGGACGGCAGGCAGTGAGCCTAGGCATTTGCGCAATAAACTTAATAAATCTTCGGCTTTGCCGGCGGATGCCTCATCGACAATCAGCCGTCCACCTATGATGTCGATATAAGCGTAAGTTTTGCTTGAGTGGGTGAAGGCCCTGGGTAATAACTCAAAGATAAGCTCGTCTTTGATAGCGGCGCGTTCTTTTTTGGATAGTTTGCGTCCCTGGTTTTGCTCGGCTTCAAGTATTTTTTCTTGCGTCATTTCGTTGACGACGGAGGCGGGCAAGATTTTTTCTTCTTTTTTGGCGCACAGCATCATGAAACCGGCGTGGCTATGCACCAGCTGTTCGGACGATTTGCCCACTGGCGAAGTCCATCCTAAAGTGAATTCTTCATGACTACCGCAGGGGCGGAATGCTGTTTGTTCAAGCATTAAATGCAGTTCTGCCGGGTTTAATAGGAACGGCTCGGTAAGTATGAAAATGGTTAAATTTTTGAACCACATAGTTAATACCTTCTAAATTAAGTTCACTGGGTGCGTTGTGAGCACCCAGTGGTTTTGTCAGCATCCCTGTGATGTGTTGGCGTTTCCGCGTTTTTGCTCAGCTTGAGACGAGTCGAGCTTCTCGTATTCGGTTTGACTAACGGGTTTTTAACCTATCGACGATGATTTCACCGTCTCCGGATAGATCATTCCAGTAGCCTACTAATTTGTTATTTTCGCTTCTTCTTATCTCAAAATAATGGGGTCGCTCGATGGTTAACACCAAACTGAGCGCAATGAGCAGCTTGTTTATTTCGTCGAGTCCGCATACAAAATTGATCATGTTTTGTTCCGTGTTGCTGTGCAAGGCATGCAGTCCTAAAAAGGCCCGCTATGTGAGCCGGGCTGAGGTAGGCTGCTTGGCAAATCGGTTATATTGCGCTGGATCTAGGTGTATTTATCAACGGCTTGGCTAGTTCCATTGTTTTTAGGTAGCGCCGCGAGCAGCGGACGTATGCGCGTTGTATGAGGTCTGATAGTCGCCAACAAAAATCTTTTCCCTCATCTTCGCGCTTGAGTTCCAGCTCACATAATTTCAGATGCAAGCGATTTGCTTGCTGGAGTAGGATTGATGCTTGAACAAACGGTTCCTGTCCTGGTGCAACATCTTTTGCATTTTCTGGGGTTAATGGCGTCATGGTGTTTACTCCCGGTTTTTGTGTGTTGCTGTAAAGGTGCGCGGTGCGTACTCTATTTGGCTTGTATAAATAATAGAACCAAAGGTTACTTTATGTCAAGAACCAAAAGTAACTTTTTTTTAGCATGCGTAAAAAGAAATGCACTAATGCGGATTTTTGGGCAATAAAAAACCCGCCGGAGCGGGTTGGTTTGATGATTTTTAACTTTTTAAAACGACAGTCATAAATACTGCTATGGGAGTAATATCACCTATGGTGCTATCGTCTGGCTCTTTCCTGTTGCTGGTTAATTGCGCTTAAATCCGTCTGTTTTTAAGCAGGCTTCAAGCGCTTGCTGATAAACACTGGAGTCATTGAGCCGTGTTGATGCTCTGTATAAATCATGCCCCAAAATTAGCATCAGCATTAAAAATTGTTGTGATTTAATATTTCCCTCGTATCGACGAGTTATCTCGGCTGATCTATCTTGTGGTTTTACTGATCTGCTTGCGTCATCAAATCCGATTACGGATAGGTCGGCCCCCTCTTTGCATTTGTCGGTTAAGCTGCTTAGTTCTAAGGTGTTTGATGCCGTAGCCGTCGCTTCGCTGTCTTTTTTCGTTGACTGAGGTTTTAATTTAGATTTTTCAGGGTGTGCTGCTAATATCTCTACCCCGTCAACGCAGTGATTTTGTGAGTAAATTATTTTTCCATTTACATTGCATTTGTAGGCGGCAGCGTAAATGTTAAAGCTTAGTAAGCTGGCTGCTATATATGTAACGCTTTTTAGTTTTGCTTTCATTATTTATCTGCTAATTTGCTTTATAAATTTACCTACTATTGGTAGGTTATTTTTAAATTACGACTAATAAGCACCGAATAAGTCCTAACAAGATACTTTTACAACCTACCGGGCTCCATCTTGATGTCAACAATGTTGTCATCAGATATACGCACTTCGCAAAGGTAAATGTGTGGTTGCCAAGCACCAAAACCATTCTCAAGATTGATATAATTTCCTACGGCTTGTACCCTGGTTTTTGTCGAGTCGGCCCATTTAAATCGATTAAACTTTGGTTGAGTCCATCTATCGGTCCATTCAAATCTGTATTTTGCCATGCGCTCAATACCGCGCTGGCAGTTTACTTGTGCTTCAGCTGTAAATGCTTCTTTTGCCGAGCAATAATCATCTAGTTGACATGCGGTTTTGCGTTTTTGGATTTCAGATTCGTACTGCCTGTGTATTGGTTGCTCAGGTGTTATATTGGGTTCTTCGCGGTTTAGTTTTTGTTGCAAGCCACGAAATCTAGCCTGTCTAAATATTTCGCGCTCTTCTTCGCTGGCTTCCGCAAAGAACTTTATGTCTTCAGCTCGATATTTGTGTTGATCCAGACGGAGCTTTTCCAATGCTTCCCGTCTGGATTGTTGCTCTCCTGCAAGGCGGTCGTCTTTAGCTTTGGTTTTAGCTTGTCGATCTAGCAATATCTTTTCCATTGATTGTACGCTCATGCCAGCTCGCTCGATGTCGGCGGACAGTGTCCAGGAGGTAACGAATTCGGCACTGGGTGCAGGAGCTAGTCGGGTTTGATTGTCTATGTAGATGGTGAATTTATTGCCGACTTTACGAGCAATCTCTTTCATGATTGCTTCTTTGCCGTATTTTTTTATTAGGTTTTCGGCGGCGGTTGAGTCAGCTTTAATGTTGATGGCATAAAGCAAGATGATTAAAACGGTTAACAATTTCATGGTCTTGTTTGGTTTTGTTATCTCTTCGTATTTACGCTTCTTATTAGGAAAGCAATTGCTTACGCCGTAGCTGATGCGACATTTCGTTACAGCTACGTGTTTTTTTCTTTTTTTTATCTATAAATTTTTGTTTTTTCTCTTATCACGCCGATAATTTGGTATTCTCCAAGCTTAGTAATATCGTAGCGTTTGTTAAGGGGTTTTAAGAGCCAGTCTGAGCCTTCTTTGACAATCTGTCTAAAAAAAACGTCATTGCCTTTTCTGGCAATGACGTAATCTTCATGCAAATATATCAAGGATGGTTCGATGATAATAATATCGCCATCGACAAACTCCGATTCCATGCTATCGCCGGAGACTTGCATAGCAAAAGTATCTTTCATTACTGGGACTCTGGTTTTAATCATCCTAACCTCATCGGTTGGGCATAAATTAAATTCAGCTTCGCCCCAAGTCCCAACCTGAGCAAAGCTGATTAGTGGCACTGAGCCTTTTATTTCAGGTTCATTCAGGATGTTAGTATAGTTCAGGTTAGGCTGGTTAACTCCCTCTTGTCTTGCCCAAATCGGCGCATAGTCGGGATTTCCGTAAAACAACCATTCTGCTGTTACTCCTTGTGATTTATAGGCGTCAATAAATTGCTTTTTACGCCCAGAACCTGGGATAGCTTCACCTTCAAGCCATTTTCTTGCGCCTTTTTGAGATACGTTAAAGGTTGCGGCAACTGCATTTTGTCGCCCTTTGCCTTTTGGTGGCACCTCCATCCTATCTAAGACTTTGTTGAATCTGGCGGAGAAGGCTTGTTTTTCGTCAATAGTAACCATGGGTTCTAGTGTAAGTGATGTTAAGGTAACATTCAGTTCTTGACATGAGGTAACTATCGGTTCTAATATTTGCACCATGAATACTTACTCTGAAAATTTAACAAAGGTTAAAAATGTTCTCGGCAGCTACGATGCTGTCGGTCAGGTGGTCGGTTTATCAGGAAAAGCAGTCATGAAATGGTGCGCTAACGGGCGACCGCCACGCACTGAGTACACTGGCGAAACCCGCTATGCCGACAAGATTATCGAGGCTGTCGGTGATCGTCTGGAAATAAGTAAGGCTGTTCTTGTTCCGCCTATTACTCAAAAACAATCATGACTGATTTATTTTTATTAGAGTTAATTTTAACAACTGCAATCCCGCCGCGAATCCGCAGGATTACCTAAGTAGGAGTGCCTACACTAACTAAGAGGAACCCAGTATGAAAATATGCAAAGACTGTGCTTATCACAATTTCAAAGAAACCAAAGGTGAAGACGGATTCACGTGCGCCCATAAGGATGCGCGCGACATGGTTACCGGAAACCCACTGACCTGCTGTGAAGTAAGACTCAAAGGCCCATGCGGCGCGCAAGGTGCATTATTCACGCCCATCACCAGTTCCAGGAAAGGTGTAATCGTCTATGGTCCGCAAGGCAGCGGAAAACCATTAAAAGCCGAACAAATCGCCAAACATTTTGGTTTGGCCAACATCGATTATGACTGGCTGCCAGGAGCCGTCATCCCTGGCGATACCCTGGTATTAAGCGATTTCCCTGTCGATGGGGCCAAACATATTGATGATGTTATGGCTGAAATTAATGGACTAGGTGAATAAATTGTCTGCGTTTTCAGGCCTTGTGGCATCACTGCCGCTCTTAACCGAAGCTTTAAAGGCTTTTAGATGGGATCTGTATTTCTCCTGATGATCTTTGCATCGGCACTGTCCTTGAAAGTGGTCGGCCTTAAAAAAGACGTCGCATTGTTTGCAAAAGTAAAGTTCCGGGCTTTCTTCGCTACGGTCGCCGTGCAGGTAATAGCGTGTATTTTTTTTCATGGGTGTTGTTCTCATGGTTGATAGGTATGAGCTTTTAAGTCTAGCAGCTTTGTTGTTCTTTTTGTGGTGTGAATATGTCTGAAGTGAATGATCGGCTTGCTGCTTGGCTAAATGAGCTACGTGATGAGGCGGCTAAGTGTGGCTACGAGGGTGATATTGTCGCTGCCGCCGGCGCTGAGGAATGGTCGGAATATTACTATGACGGTTATTCGGTGTTAGATGCGCTGTATGTGTGGGTGATGTTTGAATCAGCTGCGGAAAATTGGCTGGTCCGGCACCGTGTCGGTGCTTCAATAATGATGAGTTAGGTTTTGTATGACGACGATTAATGCTCAAATTATTGATCTAGGTCCGCTAACGGCGCGGGAAGGGGAGATTGTCGCTCTTTTCGCCGAGGGCTATGCGGATAAGGTGATTGCCGATAAGTTGGATATTAGTATCCGGACGGTTAATACGCATTCGGCGAATATTTGCGCCAAGTTGGATATTCATTCGGCGTCAATCAGTGCCAATACGGCGGCGATTAATAATCGTTGTTGGGCGGTGTCGATGATGATTGCTCGGAAGCTGTTGAGTGTGTCGGTCAGCGCTGGGGTTAAGGCTGTTGCGCTGATGCTGATTTTTAATGCGATGCAGTTGGATGACCAGACGTTACGGGTACGCAGTGCGCGGGTTCGTGGGCATCATGTGTCTAGGTTTAAGCGTGATGCGTAGGATTTTGCGCGGGTTATTTTGTTTGTGTATCGCCACGCTGCTGTGGTTGGGTTTTGTGCTTGCGCTGGGGCCGATGTCGTTCTGCGATTGGCTCAGCGGTTGGATTAATCGTAAGTTTGATGAGTTGTTTAAGGATTTTTGATGACTCAACAACCACAACTGCATAACTACCATGTCTATCAATATTACCGCTGGTTAGAGTGGGTAACTGAACAGGATCATCACTATATGGCGCAATTACATTTTTATACCTTGGCGGAGCTGGAGCTTGATCAGGATTGGCAACCTGAGCATTTGAAGGATGTTTTTAATAGTGAGGCTGATCATGAATAGGCCGTTGCGAGTATTAAGTTTGGGTGCTGGCGTTCAGTCGTCGACACTAGCTTTGATGTCGGCTCATGGAGAAATAGCACCATTTGACGCCGCAATTTTTGCCGATACACAAGCAGAGCCCCAACATGTTTATGATTGGCTTGATTGGTTGGAAAAACAGCTGCCATTCCCAGTCCACAGAGTATCTAAAGGGTCATTGCGCAATGATTCATTGCAGATAAGAATTTCTCAGAAATCAGGCAATAAATACCTTAAAAGCCTGATACCGGCCTTTGTCCTTGAAAATGGAAAAAAAGGGTTGTTCGGCCGTCGATGCACTGCTGACTATAAAGTAAGGATGATTGAAAGAAGGGTCAAGGAAATAGCGGGAATAAAACGGTTTTCAAAAAAACAGCCAGTCATGATTGAGCAGTCTATTGGTATATCGTTAGATGAAGCAATTAGACAAAAGCCTAGCAAAATTTCTGCAATAAAACACTCTTTCCCGCTGCTCGCTCTAGGCGTAACACGCAATGACTGTCTGCGATGGATGAGCGATAAAGGCTACCCGGAGCCGCCTAAGTCGGCTTGCTTATTTTGCCCATTTCATTCAGATGTTGCATGGGATGAATTAAAGAATGGTCGGCAAGACGAGTGGGAGGGTATCGTTAATTTTGAACGAGAATTGCAGAGATTGGCAGCATTGGATGATGTAACTCGTGGTGTTCCATATTTACATTCTTCATGTGTTCCGATTGATCAAGTTGATTTTAAGCCAGTAGTGCGTCATCGGCTTCACCAAGTTGATTTATTCGGTAACGAGTGTCAAGGGTTGTGCGGGGTTTAAATGAGTTTGTTATTTGCTGTTGATAAGGCTAACAAAATGCCTGGTCCTGCGTTGAGGTATCACGGCGGCAAGTTCCGTTTGTCCAGCTGGATCATGCAATTTTTCCCAGAACATACTTGTTATGTTGAGCCGTTCGGCGGCGCTGCCGGTGTGCTATTACAAAAGCCACGCTCTTATGCAGAGGTTTATAACGACCTGGATGGTGATGTGGTGAATTTCTTTCGTGTGCTGAGGTGTCCTGTTCTTAGGGCGGCGCTGATAGAAGCTGTCTCGCTGACTCCTTATGCTCGTAGCGAGTTCGATACTGCGTGGACTCTAACGGACGATCCTGTAGAACGTGCGCGTCGTATAGCTATACGGGCGCAGATGGGATTCGGCTCAGCGGGTGCGACTAAAGGCAAAACAGGATTCCGTATCGATACAAAACGTCCATCTAGTACAGCTCAGCATCTTTGGGAACGATTTCCGTTAACTTTAGCAGCAGTAGGATCTAGGTTGCAGGGTGTTCTGATAGAGAATCAGCCTGCAATTGATGTCATGAGACAGCACGATGCTAAGTCGACTTTGCATTTTGTAGACCCACCCTATATGCCCAGCACAAGAGTTTTACAGTCTGGTAAATCAGGATATTACCGTCATGAAATGACGGAAGATGATCATGCGGCTTTGTTGTCTACTCTACGTAAGCTTGATGGGATGGTGGTAGTTAGTGGGCACGCATCTGATCTATACCTTGATTTACTTAGCGATTGGAAGAGTCATTCAAAACCTAGTCGAATATCAGCTAATAGGGGTACTAAGGTACGTAATGAAATGGTTTGGATTAACCCTGCATGCTCCGAAGCAAGGAAAACTAATGATTAATTCATATCGGTTGGACAGTTTGTTTCGTGGATTTCGTCGCCCATTTCCCCGCTCCCCCTTATTAGTAAATGCGTTTTTAGAGTCGAAATTGCCACTTGTTAAGTTAGCGATTGGCTGTAAAACGCCAGGTAAAAGGTACTTCCCAGAGTCCCCCGCTGCGGGTAATTCGAGCCCCTTGTTTTGTGTAGGTAGTGGGTTTTAATGTTACTAAACAATTATTTATCGGGTGTGGTTTATGGCCGTTATTGAAATTCGCGGGATGGATGAGTTGCTGCGCGGCTTGAACGACTTGCAAAAACAACAGCTGCCGGGTGCGCTTGCCAAGACGTTGACTGAGCTGGCATTCGTTGCCAAAAATAAAGTCGGCGTAGAAATGCAGACAGTATTCGACAGGCCCACGCCGTACACGCTCAACTCGATGAATGTAGTTAAGGCGCATCAATTAAGTCTGCAATCTAAGGTGACGCTGAAGGATCCGATGCGCCGTAATCCGGATCAGCATTATCTCAATCCACAAGTTGAGGGCGGTCAGCGCTGGTTTAAAAAATTTGAGGCTCGACTCTACAAAACCGGAATCTTGCCTGCTGGATATTTCACAGTCCCCAGCACTGCTGGGGCAAAAATCGACGACTACGGCAACATGTCCAAAGGGCAGATAGTACAGATATTGTCCTATTTTGATACATTCCCCGAGGCGGGTTTCCGCTCAAACATGGGCGGCTCCGGCAGATCCAGATTAGCAAGAGGAACCCGCAACAAGCTTGGATATGCCTATTTCTCCGTGCAACCCAACAGCCGGAGCAGACTGCATCCCGGAATTTACATGCGGATAAACCTGCACGACGGCAGCGGGCAAGGTGCAGCAACTATGATCAGGCCCGTGCTGCTGTTTGTCCGCACGGCAAACTATCGAAAACGGCTCAACATCGAGCGCATAGCCGAAGAAACCTATGACCGCTATTTCGACATGTATTTCACCGGCAACTTAAGACACGCGGTCAACACCGCCATGAACAGATAACCAATGTCCTCCAATTACGATAACGTAACGTTACAGCTACGCGGGTTCGGTCTCCAATTCAAACACCTGGAGACCGGAAAGATAGTGCGTTGCCGCGTGGAAGACGACCGAGAAAAGCGCGGCTGGTATAAACTCCATGAAATCACCTTGCCCGGCGGCGATATAGCGCTGGTCGGCAGCTACGGAATTTGGTACGGAGACGACAATAACGTCCAGAAAATCGAGCTAGACAGCAAACTCAGCAAAAGCCTGAGCGACGAACAAAAAACAGCCATAAAACAGCGTCTTGCAGACGACAAAAAGCGCGCTGACCAAGAGCAAAAACGCAAGTCCCAGCAATCAGCTGCCAAGGCCGCCGCTGCATGGCGCACACTCAAAACCGATGGCGATTGCGATTACCTGCTACGCAAAGGCATTGGCGCCCACGGAGTCAGATTCACCGAAAAAGGCGCAATGGCCGTGCCGATGCTTGACGCCTTGGGCCGCATTCACGGCTTGCAATTCATCCTCGACAGAACCAAACAAAAAGACCTGATCGACAAACACAAAGGCCGCGATAAACAATACTGGCCGGTCGGTGTCGCCAAAAAAGCCCATTTTCATTTGATCGGCAGCCCGACAAACCTGCTGCTGATTGCCGAAGGTTACGCCACAGCTGCCAGCATCCATGCTGCCACCGGTTTTCCCGTCGCCATCGCCTTCGATGCCGGGAACCTGTCCGCCGTGGCCCAGGCGCTGAAAAAACATTACCCCAACGCACAAATATTAATTTGCGCCGACGACGACGCCTTTTCCGTCTGCAAACGCTGCAAAAAACCCGTTCAAGTCAACCTGTCGACAACATGCCCCCATTGCCAAGGCCCGCACGGCAAGAAAAACGCCGGTTTAGAGTGCGCCGAACTGGCCGCCTTGGCCGTGGATGGCCGCGTCGTTGCCCCACGCTTTGCCGATCCGGAAGCCCGTTTCGATCACTACTGCCGTAACCAAGGCAAATTGACCGACTTCAACGACCTGCACCTGACCGATGGGCTTCACACGGTAAGAACCCAAATCGAAGTTGCCTTGCAGCAATATGGGTTCACGGCTGCCGCCAAAGCGCGGGAAGTGCAACCACAGGGGGACGGGGAAGATAAAAAAGCCCCCCTAAAGCCTATCGATGACTATAACGATGCTCTTGACCGCTTTGCTTTGGTCTACGCCATGGGGGGCATGCTCTTTGATGCTCAGGAGCATATGCGAATCGCGCTCAACGATTTTAAGCAAGCCTCCATCCACTCCGACATACCCAAGCGTTGGCAGGAGAGCAAACAGCGCCGCATCGTCAGGCCGGAAGAAGTCGGTTTTGACCCGACCGGAACCGATAAAAACATCACCTGCAACACCTGGGACGGCTGGCCGACAACGGCCAAAGAAGGTAATTGCGACAGTCTGTTAGACCTGCTTATGTACATGTGCGCCGAAGAAAAAAACAGCCACGACATTTACAACTGGGTGCTGCGCTGGCTGGCTTACCCGCTGCAACATCCCGGCGCAAAAATGAAGACCACCATCGTCATCCACGGCCCACAGGGGACGGGGAAAAACCTATTTTTCGACATCATCCTGGGTATCTACGGCAAATACGGCCGCGTTATCGATCAATCAGCGATTGAAGACAAATTTAACGATTGCTTTGCCGGCAAGCTGTTCATGCTGGCGGATGAAGTCGTGGCCAGATCCGACCTGTATCACATCAAAAACAAACTAAAGGGGCTGATCACCGGCGACCGCATCCGCATCAACCCCAAGAACATGGCCGCTTACGAGGAGGTCAACCACGTCAACCTCGTGTTTTTATCAAACGAGCGCATGCCGGTCGTCCTCGATCAAGACGACCGGCGGCATCAAGTCATCTGGACACCGGAAAAACTAAGCGAGAGTTACTATCGAGAGGTCGCCGCCGACGCAGAAAACGGCGGCGCCGAAGCCTTGCATCACTATCTGCTCAACTTGGATTTGCAAGGATTTAGCCCGCATACCAAGCCGATTATGACAACCGCAAAGGCGGAATTGCTTGATCTCAGCAAGGACAGCATCATCCGTTTTTACGATGAGTGGAACAGCAAAGAAATCAACGGCGTACCACCTGTGCCTGCGCTCTCTGATGACATCTACATTCTCTACACCCATTGGTGTCGGCGGGCAGGCGTTAGGGCGGCGCCAAAAAACAAAGCCATAGACGCCATCGGCAAGCGTCCGGGAGTAAAAAAGGGACGGAAGCGTTACCTGGATGGCATAAAAATGGTTCCCAATCCTTTATCTATCATCATCCCCTCCAATGCCGAAGAAATGTCACCCGGCAATTCCGAGACCGGCTGGCTGGGATCAAACATCAGGACGTTTAAAGACGCGCTCGATGCGTACCGGGAGGATAGCCGTGCTTAATAGTGTGCAGGGTGTGCAGGCAGTTGTGCAGGGTGCTGTGCGGAGTCAAAGCCGCGCCGCGCGTGGGCTGTGCAGGGTGTGCGGTACCTCGCCTTACGTGACGCGCGAGATAGTAACGGCAATTATCGAAAAACAAACCGCCCTCGCGTATATAGCATGCCTGCACACCCTGCACACCCTGCACAGACCACACATATCAACGCCTCGCGATTTTTCACACCCTGCACAGCCGCTTGCACACCCTGCACAATCATTAATTTATTAAAAAAAATGAAAAAGATAGTTTGTGGACCGGAAAACGTAAGAGATTTTAATCAGCAGATGAGAGAAGCGATGCCTGAATTTCACGCCTTTGCTAAGCAGCTCCACACTGCCAGCTTAATACACGGACTGGCTGGTGCCATTCTGGATTTTACAATTATCAGCGTAGAGCCGATTGAAGATCAGGTGCCATTGCCCCACGAGGGCCACTTTTGTGAAGAGTGTGTTAGTTGGCATCGTCTGTATCCGGCTTCTAAAGCCGGTCACTGTTTCGTCATATCGGGTTATCCACGGACGACGAAATTTAATGCAAAGGCGTGTAAACAATTCGAGGGGGCGGGATGTTAATGAGTCAATCCGACTTCGCCGCTCACATCGGCGTCAATCGTAGCCACGTAACCCAGCTCAAGAATGCCGGGCGCTTAGTGATGCAAGACGGCAAAGTAGACGCTGAGGCGTCCATCAAGCGCATAGAAGACACTAAAGACCCGGCAAAAGAAGGCGTAGCCAAGCGCCACCAACAAGAGCGCAGTCAAAAAGAGCAGTGCCCAATCGATAAAACCACCGTTTCCGGAACCGGCAGCCGTTTTCAATCGGCAAAAGCCCGGCGCGAAGAAGCCAACGCCGAACTGACCGAAATTGAGCTGCAAACCAAGCGCGGTCAATTGCTGGTAGCTGATGAAGTTAAATTGGCCGTAGCCGACGGCGATACCATCATCCGCAACCGCTTGGAATCGTTGCCCGACATCCTGGCGCCGCAGCTGGCCGCTGAAATGGATGAGCAAAGAATCCGATCCATCCTGATGGACTACACTGAATCCCTGCTCGGCGATTTGTCGCGCAGTTTTTATGATCTAGCTAAGGAGCGTGAACTATGAATGATGCCATTAAAGAAAGGTCAATTTTATTTAGTGCGCCAATGGTCAGGGCTATTTTAAGCAACACCAAAACACAAACACGGCGTGTTTGGAAGCTCCCAAATTGGCTTACGTGGGATGAATCCGCTGGTGGTGAGTCGAAAGGTAATCTCATCCCAAAAGACCCAGCTTTGAATGGCTGGTATAGCCCAGATGAAGTGGCTTGCCCTTATGTCCAGGTAGACGACAGGCTTTGGGTTCGCGAGACATTTGCAACTTTGAGTAACGGTGATTTTCTACCGGTAAAGCCATCATCTGGACTATCTCAGGATGTTCGTTATCGGGCAGATGACCCATTGCGTGACTCAAGCGCCAATATACGTGGCTACGGGTGGAGGCCGTCAATCTTTATGCCGCGCTGGGCAAGTCGAATTAATTTAGAAATAACCGGTGTCAGCGTAGAGCGGTTACAGGACATTAGCGATGATGATGCTAAGGCGGAAGGCATACAGCCAACACCAGGAAGGGATATTGTTGATAGATGGTTAATAAAAAACCCGAAAGGCTCGTTAAGCGAATACTCATCGACACAATATCCAGTAGATGCATATAAGTCGTTATGGGAATCAATCAACGGCCCTGAATCATGGGCTGCTAACCCTTGGGTCTGGGTTATCGAGTTCAAAAAGTTATAGTATATTTTATGCGACTCGCCAATACAGAATCGGCCTATCCCAACGCCGCCCACATAATCAACGCCGCCCGCGCCCGAGCCTACGCCCCGCGCAAAAAACAAACCGTGTCCGAATGGTCCGATAAAAACATCATTTTATCGTGCAAAACCAGTCCGGAGCCCGGTCCGTGGCGCACTGACAGGAACCCGATCTTGCGCGAGCCGATGGACTGCCTATCGGCTCGCTCCACAGTGCAAGAAGTCGTTATCAAATTCCCCATCCAGATCGGCAAAAGCGAGATCGGCCGTAACGCCATCGGCTACTGGATGGATCAAGCGCCCGGCCCGATCATGGCCGCTTTCCCCGCCGAAGTCAGCATGAATAAGTGGCTCAACCAAAAACTTAATCCCATGCTCGACGATTCCCCGGCAGTAAAAAACGTGCTGGTATCGACCAACAGCCGTAACGCCGCCAATACCAAAGAGTTTAAAGATTTTTTAGGTGGACAGCTCTATGTCGAACATGCCGGCGCACCGGCCCGATTGAAATCAACATCGGTCAAATACCTGGTGGTCGACGAATTAACCGAATTCGCCAACTCATTTAAATCCGGCGACGACCCCATGGTGATGCTCGAAGACCGCTATTCCGCCTTTACCTCGACCTATAAGCGCCTAGACATATCATCGCCCGGCACCAAAGGCATTTGCCGAATAGACGAACGCTACGAGCTATCCGACCAGCGCCGCTACTACATGCCGTGCCCGCATTGCCTGGAAGAAATCACCTTCGAGTGGTCCGGTCTGCACTGGGACAAAGGCGGCGTCCGTGTCCGCTACGTCTGCCCGGAATGCGGCTGCGAAATAGAAGAGCATCAAAAAACCGACATGATCAAAGCCGGGCGCTGGATACCGCAAAATCCGGAATCAAAAATACGCGGCTATACCGTCAACTGCTTGTACTACCAAATCGGCCTGGGTCCACGCTGGGAAAAGCTGGTCGAGACGTGGTTAGGCGCACAAAACGACCCGGCAAAGCTAAAAACCTATGTCAACAGCCGCTTGGCCGAAGCCTGGGAAGATCCCGCCATGCGCGCGGTCAAGCTCAACGCCATCGCCGACCGTGCCGAACCCTACCGACTGCGCGTCGCACCAGCTGGCGTTTGCACCGTTACCGCCGGTGTCGATACCCAGGACGGAAATGGTGGATGGCTGTCCGTGCAAATCGTCGGCTGGGGAAAAAATATGTCTTGCTGGGTACTTGACTATATCGAACTTCAAGGCGACCCCGCCGACGATGCAGTCTGGGTTGCCTTAACCGACCTGCTCAACCGACCCATAGAGCACATCAACGGCCACGCCCTACCCATCCAAGCCACCGCGATCGATGCCGGCGGCCACCGTACCGAAGCCGTCAAAGACTTCGTGCGCCGCCGCATGATCCGCCGCCCGATGGTCATCTTCGGCGCCGTACCCAACAACGCCCCCGTGCTGTCCAGGCCCAAAGCCCAAGACGTCAATTGGAGAGGACAATACAACAAACGCGGCGTCATGATCCAGCATGTCGGCACCGTCGCCGTCAAAAACGCCCTCTTTGGCCGCATGGGCACCGATGATGACAAGCCGACCGAATCCCGTCTGCTCCACTTTAGTGATGAGCTGCCCAAAGAATACTTCAGCGGCCTGGTGTCCGAGACCTTTAACCCGGCAAAAAACCGCTTCGAGAAAAAACGCGGAGCCCGGAATGAGTCGCTCGATACCCTGGTATACGCCTACGCCGCTGCGCATCATCACGAATTGCGCCTGCACCTGCATACCGCCGCCAAGTGGGACGAATTGGGTAAAAAATTGGCCGTCGTATCAAGCGACGAGTTTAGGCGGCTGCAAGCGGAGGCGGAAAAAGCCGCGCAGCAACCACTATTGCCCGTAACGCCAAAGCCGCCAGCAGTCAAAAAACCAAAACGGAACAGCCAACTCTTATGACCGGATTAATACAGGAAATGCGCCGCGTGGTTGCCGACGTGGTCGGCGATGACAAAACAGCAAAAGACATTGTTTGGGCATTAATAGCAAATTTCGGCGGCGAGCGCTTGACTATGCCGACCAATGACTTTGAAAAACGCAATCAAGAAATAAAGGAAATGAAAAAGGCAGGCGCATCCGTTGCGCAGTTGGCTAAGCGGTATCGGCTATCGCCTAAGACGATTTATAGGATTTTGGGTTAACTACCATCCGTAAAACCCGCGTAATGCCTTGTCTATCTGATCGGCCTGGGATGCTTTAGATTCTGCTGCGGCCTCTTTAAGGCGATCAATCAAATACGGGTCCATTCTGATGGAAATCATCTTGCGCTTATCGGAGCCTTTAAGTTCTTTCAGCCCCGCGCCCTCTCTTTTCCCTCCGTGCTGTTTTTTTCTATCTGCTGTATTAATCATTATTTCGCCTTAAATATGCTCTAACTTTTTGGTGGTCAAAAACGCCCCAGTCGTCTATCGTGTATTCCCCGCTTTCTGCAAACGAGTATCGTTTGTAGGTTACTTTGACGCCGTACTGATCTTGGGCATTGGCTATGAGTCGGTGTACGCTGGCACGAGATAGCCCTGTTACATCTTGCAACTCTGGATTGCCAACGCCGCCTTGACTGGCAATGTGATCTAGTGCGACCAATAATAACCGAGCATCAACACGCGCCGTTCCGGACCTCAGTTTATTTCTCTGGTTGATTGTCATTTCTTAATCATGATAGATTAGGCCCCGAGATCGTCAGGGCCTCATTGAAGTGAAGCTTCGTATTTATCGATTAGTTACAGCTAATCGTTTTCCTTGGCGGTCTCAGTCAAATAAGCTTTCAATCGTTTCGCTTCCGCTGCCAAAATCAAAATCACCGAAAAATACATCGTAGTGATCTGTGTCTATTTCATCGCTATCCACTCGTGTTACATCACCGTCTGGCGTTACTCTGATGCGCTCGTTGGATCCGGCTAGAAATATTGAAGTTTCCGTGATTTTATATTTTCCCCATCCCCCGACAACTTGATCTTCGTCAATAGCATAAATAACTCCATCAACGTCAACGATGGCGAAATCTGAATCTGGTCTGCGTGAATTATAAATTATTTTCATTTCGGCTCTCCAATAAGCCCGGCTCATCCGGTTCCGCCTGGGGCTTTGCTGCTCCATTGGCTAAAGATTCTCCTCCTTTTATTTGATAATGTCAATACATATTCAAATATTTTTATATTGTCTAACCAAAAGTAGGTAATCCTCCCTATAGACTTTTTTCAAAATTCTCATTTTTTGCCTATTTTATGAGAATAAAAACCGCCATGCTAACACCATGGCATACACACAAACTCAACTCGACGCATTAGAAGCCGCAATCGCACAAGGCGCTTTGTCTGTGCAATTCGGCGAGCGCAAGATCACTTATCACTCGCTTGCTGAGATGACTTCTTTGCGCGATACCATGCGCTCAGAGTTAGGTGTTGCCAAGCCTGCGGGCTCACGCTCGCGCATTATCCAGATTAAAACAGGTAAAGGGCTATGAGCCTGCTATCCCGTGTTGTCGGCTTTGTCTCTGGCGATAAAAAAGCCAAGACCCCGGTTAAGCGGCGCTATGACGCCGCCAGCCGCACTACGCGCACCAGTAACTGGATAACCCCGGCAACCGATGCGACATCGGCTATCGTTAATCCTGTACTTATTCGCAACCGTGCCCGCGATCTGGTCCGTAATAATCCCTGGGCCAACAAAGGCGTCTCGGTCATTGTCAATAACGTGGTCGGCTATGGCATCCGCGCGCAGTTTAAATCAAGTACCAAGCGCAACACCAAGCGAGCACAGGATTTGTGGAAAGCCTGGGCCGAAACAACGCAATGCGATGCCTACGGGCTGACCGACTTTTACGGCATCCAGCAGATAGCAATGCGGGCAATGGTCGAGTCTGGCGAATGCTTGATCCGGTTGCGGCCTCGTCTTATCTCTGACGGATTAGCCGTGCCTTTTCAGTTGCAAGTGCTGGAGGCTGATTATCTTTACGAGTTTGCCGACGGACCGTTAGCAACCGGCGGCTATGTCCAACGCGGCATCGAATATGACGCCATCGGTCGCCGTGTCGCTTACCTGATTTACAAAGCGCATCCCGGCGCAACAGGCCGTTTTTACGGCACCTTCAGCACTGGTTACTCCCGCGTCCCGGCTTACGAAATCATCCATTTATTCCGTAGCGACCGTCCAGGACAAGAGCGCGGCGTATCATGGCTGGCTCCGGTGATGATCCGCTTAAGAGAGTTCGACATCTACGAGGATGCCCACCTCAATCGCCAGAAACTAGCCAACCTGTTTGCTGGATTTATCTATTCCGATGATCCCGCCGAAACCGAAGAAGAGTTCAGCGACGTTTCTGAATTGAGCCCCGGCTCAATGTACATCATGAAGCCTACCCGCAAAGTTGAATTTTCAAATCCGCCGAGTGCCGGCGATTATGGTCCGTACACTGTCGCAGTACAGAGGGCTATAGCGGCTGGTCTTGGCATTACGTTTGAGTCGCTGACCGGCAATCTTTCTGAAGTTAATTTTTCGTCGGCCCGCATGGGCTGGCAAGACTTCGGCCGCAGCGTCGATTCATGGCGCTGGCAATTGTTCATCCCGCGCGTGTGCAATGGCGTTGCCCGCTGGTTTGCCGATTTTTCCGGCATCCCCGATTTAACCCAGGAATGGACGCCTCCGGCGAGAATGATGGTTGATCCGGCTCGTGAAATGCCGCCGATTATCGCCACGGTCAGGGCTGGGCTTTGTACTTTGCCCGAGGCAATCCGGTCGCTCGGTTACGATTTTCACGCGGTCATGGATGAGATCAAATTGAGCAATGATTATTTAGATCAGCTTGGATTGATACTGGACAGCGACCCCAGAAACACGGCCAACCAAGGTCAATACCAAATAACAGGGGCAAACAATGCCAACGAAAATACAAACAAGACAGCTGCCTAATCTCAGTACGCGGGCGGCATTCGTCCCAGCAACGCTGAATGAAGAAACCCGCACGGTTGAGCTGACTTGGTCGACCGGGGCGCAAGTACGGCGCATTGATTACTGGGATGAGACAACCTGGATCGAACAGTTAAGCCTGGATCCGGCGCATGTCAACCTAGACCGGCTCAATTCAGGAGCGCCATTACTGGCTAATCACAATAACTGGAGCCTAGATAATGTACTGGGCGTTGTCGAAAAGGCCTGGGTTCAGGGCGGCGAAGGCCGCGCCCAGGTGAAGTTCAGCGAGCGCGAGGAAATCTTGCCCATTATCGCCGACGTAAAAGGCGGCATATTGCGCAACATCAGCGTCGGTTACACAATAAAAAAACTGGAACGGCAGCCAGACCTGCAAGACGGCCTGCCTGTTTACTTGGCTATCGACTGGGAGCCGATGGAAATATCGTTAGTCACAATCCCCGCCGATCCCGGCGCACAAGTGCGCAGTGGAGGCGAAACCAATTTAGTCACAATCACTAACCAAGAGGGTAACGCTATGACTGCAAAAGTCGAAGAGCAAACGACCGAAACGCGCGGAGCTGCTCCGACTGTACCGGTCACCGTAGAAAACAAAATTGACGAGTCGGCTATTCGTGCCGATGCGGCAAAAAATGAGCGCACCCGCGTTTCCGAGATCCGCAGATTTGGGCAAATGTCGCGTATTGATGATGCTGTTGTAAATGATCTGGTCGAGCGCGGCGTCGATCTGGATGCGGCAAAATCGGCCATGCTGGAATCATGGTCTAAAAAAGTCGATGCCGAAACCACGCGCGGCGATGCATCCGTTGTTACCGATGAGCGGGATAAATTTATCGAGGCGGGCGTTAATGCCATCCGAGGTCGTGCCGGTGTCGATAAAATGGACGGCGGCAATCAATTCCGCGGCATGCGTATGACTGAGGTTGCCAAGCTGTGTCTTGAGCGTGCAGGCGTACCGGTTATGGGTATGGACGAGCGCGAAATGGTTAAGCGTGCATTCACTACCAGTACCAGCGATTTCCCGGTTCTGCTGGAAAATGCTATTCATAAAACCCTGCTGGGGGCCTATAACACGGCTAAGCCAACCTTTGCCCGCTTTTGTGCTATCGGTTCGGTAACAGATTTTAGGGCGCATAACCGTTATCGTCTAGGCTCGTTCGGTAATCTTGATTCGCTGACTGAGAATTCCGAATTTAAAAACAAATCCATTCCCGACGGCGAAAAAGCGAGCATCACCGCCGGCACCAAGGGCAATATCATCAACGTCAGCCGTCAAATGGTTATCAACGATGATTTGGGTGCCTTTATCGGCTTGGCGCAAATGTTGGGCAATGCGGCCCCTCGTACTATCGAGGCCGATGTATATGCCTTGCTGGCGAGCAACCCCGTCATGCCGGACGGCATCGCGTTATTCCATGCTGACCATGACAACTTAGCGGGAACTGGTGCCGTAGTGTCCGTTACCACAATAGAAGCCGCCCGCGTTGCTATGTCTAAGCAGCTCGACATAAGCGGTAATGATTTCTTGGATTTATCGCCAGCCCTTTGGCTAGGCCCTAAATCATTCGGCGGCCAAGCTCGTGTTGTCAATGACGCGCAATATGACCCCGATACCGCCAACAAACTGCAAATGCCTAACCGCGTGCGCGGCTTATTCCGCGACGTAATCGATACGCCAAGAATCACCGGCACCGAATGGTACACATTCGCCGATCCAAGCGAAGCCCCGGTCATCGAAGTTGCCTTTTTGAACGGCGATCAAGAACCGTTTTTGGAAAGCGAGCAAGGTTTTGATGTGGATGGTATGCGCTTGAAAGTCCGCCTGGATTACGGCGTTGCTGCCGTTGATTATCGGGGCGGCTACAAAAACCCCGGCGCAAGCTCTTAATTAACCGGCATGGCGGCCTATAACGGGCCGTCAACCTTAACCATCAGGATAATAGGACAGCTATTATGGCTAAAAATTACAAACACTCCGGCAGTAACATTGCTTTCGTCAACGGCACCGGCGTAGCAATAGCCAGCGGCGCACCGGTCGCTATCGGCAATCAACAAATGGGTATTGCCCTGGTTGATATTGCGATCGGCGCAACCGGTCAAGCTGCCAAAGAAGGCGTTTTTGAGCTTGCCAAAAATACCAGTGACGCCATCACCCAAGGGCAAAAACTCTGGTGGGATGCAGCAAACGCGGAGGTCATCAACGCCCCAGCGCTAAATAGCTATTTTATCGGCTATGCCGATCAAGCCGAGCTGGCTGCGACTACTACGGTATCGGTCGGCTTGGAAGAGTTTAGCGAAGAAGGTCCGCGCGTCTTAACCCTGGCCGCAACTGGCAATCAAACGCTCAACATAGGCGACTTCGGCGGCGGCGATTTGACCTTGCTGGCGACTAACACCGCCGCGCAAACGGTCAATTTACCCGCTGTGGCAACTATCTCGCCCGGATCAAAACTGTTTGTCCGCAAGACATCGGCTGATGCTTTTGCTGTCACACTTGACCCGGCAGCCAGCGAAACCATTGCTGGCGGCGCAACTTTTGCGACCATTGATGCGGCCAATGACCTTGCGCAGTTTGTATCGACCGGGGCGGCTTGGTCATTACTTCACTCAACCATCGCTTAACTATTGGATAGGGCGGATCAATGGAAATCCCTGGCGTTACTCCTGAAGGTGTTGGTGGCTCCGTTGTAGGCATCTTGGGCTTGTCGCTATGGCTTAAGCGCTTTTTGAGCAGCGAAAAAGTCAAGACTGCGGTTGACGACACCAGCGTAGCGGCAGCCGTGGCGCAAACTGCCATCATCGCTAATCTGCAAGCCGAACTTGAGCGCATATCGTTGAGTTTTGGGCGAGTGCTAAAAGAGCTTGAGCAGAGCCATAACGATAATCTGAAGCTCCGTGAAACTAATCTGGACTTGCTTGATAAGGTGTCAAAACTGCATAACACCATCAATCTGATGAAAGAGCAGTTAGATGCATTTGAGCGTCGGCGTAAGCAGTGCGGAGATTGCGACATTGGCAAGCAGCATATAGCTGTCGAATCGTAATGGCCGCAAAAACACTCGACCTAAGAGCGCCCAGCATCATTGTCAAATTCGACAAGGGCAAAACCTTTGCGCCGATTTTTTACTACCTTGCGCCTGATTACTCGGTCATCAATATAGCGAGTTGGACGGCTAGGATGCAGGCACGATCAACAGTTAATGCGGCAACGGTATTGGCCGGTTTTGACTTGACCACCGAAAACGGCGGCCTGGCTATCGTAACCGGCGATTGCTCTCCGGAAGATGGCATCACCGTAACCGGCGCTTATGGCATACAAGTGAATGTTGCAGCGGCAACAACCGCAGCGATTGAGTGGACCGGCGCAACGTTTGACATTGAGCTGATCGGGCCAAGCGGTGCCGTTTACCCGTTCATTAAAGGCACTTTGGTGCCTGATAGCGAGACGACGCGATAATGGTAAATTACATCGTAGTTGCCGTGCCAAAAGCTGTAGCCATCGTCTCTGCTGGCGCTCAGATTGGCGAAGGGGCGCCCGGAAAAAGCGCTTATCAAATCGCCATAGCAAACGGATTCGTGGGGACTGAGGCGGAGTGGTTGGCATCTTTAGCCGTAGGTAGTGGGGCGTCAGGTGCTGTATTTATCACACGTACGGCTGGTGAAGCTCTAGGTGGACATCGGGCCGTAATTTTGCGAGAGGGGTCGGTATTTTATGCGGACAGTAATAACGTGAGTCATGCCGATCTCGTGGTTGGCGTAACGGCAGGTGCGGCAGCGTTGAGTAGCCCGGCATCTATACAAACAGCCGGGGAACTGATAGGTCTGGGCGGTTTAATTCAGGATCATGCTGTCTATCTGGCGACACAGGGTACATTAACGCAAACCCCTCCGTCCATTGGGTTTGTACAGCAGTTGGGTATCGCGTTGTCCCCTACAACGCTACTCATCAACATTAACAACGCAATAGAGGTGTAGCATAGCATGGCAACGATAGGAACATACTTAGATTTGGAGGGCGGTCGCCCTAAGCGACAAGCAGCGATAGCGACATCTACCGGGGCCAGCGATGCAGGAAAGCTGATAAAGCTGGGGAGTGATGGGTATATAGACATTTCCATTCTCCCTCCTGGGGACCGAGAGGCGAAGTCCATTGTGTGTAGCGAGGCCCTAGCGGCAGGCGATTTTATTAATTATTGGAACGATACTGGAACCGTGAAGGTCCGCAAAGCCGATGCTACCACGCCTGGTAAGGAAGCGTCCGCTTTTGTATTGGCGGCGTATACGATTGGACAAACAGTCGTCACGTACAACGACGGCTTCAATACTGGGACTACATCGTTAACGCTAGGGGTAGTCTACTACCTGTCTACGGCTGCGGGGGGAATCACCTCTACCCCGCCCAGTGCCGACGGAAACGTCGTGCAATCTCTTGGTATTGCTACCTCCGCGACAGAGTTAGCCGTCAATATACAACCGTTTGGCTCAACTATTGTGATGTGATGGCTGCTATAAAACCATTGAAATTATTTGGTGGGCGGCTACAACAGGCCGCCACTGGGGATACAGTGGCTGTTGAAAATGGCGGTACTGGCACATCAACAGTATTTACAGCAGGTTCGATAGTATTCGCCGGGACCTCAGGTGCGTATGCGCAAAACAACGCTGGCATCTTTTGGGACAATATAAACCACCGGCTGGGCATTGGTTCGGCGAGTCCTACATACGCTGTTGATGTGACTACGACCGGAGCGAATTACCTCAGCATTGTGGGAAACGGTGTTTCAGCTGCTAGTGGATTTTTCCGGGTGACTAATGGAACAGGCAACGCCGGGATAATGAACCCAATTTTTTGGGGGAAGAGCAATGCGACAGGCTACCAAGGACTGTGGTTTTTAGGCGATACAACCACCGACACAGGAAGTACTGAGGTCGTGAGGTTCGAGGCCCGGCTAAATGGAGTTGGGGTATTATCAACACGTCCTCTATTTGATTTCGCGAATTATACGTCCAGTAAAATGAGGATGTTAGCAAATGGAAATCTCGGCATTGGGACGACTGCGCCCACCGCCGTCATTCATATAAAGGCTGGCACTGCCGCAGCAGGCACAGCCCCCCTGAAATTCACGTCAGGCACTCTGCTAACTACTGCGGAACCTGGGGTTGTGGAGTACAACAACGGGTTTTTCGTGACCCAATCTGATTCTGTCCGACGCCCTGTCGTACTCAGTAATCGAGCTACATCGCCATCGGCGATAACGGTAGGCTCAAGCCCCTACCTTTACCAAAACACGAGCGTAGCGGACGAGGCAATCCTAATTTCTGCTGAGGCCTCATTGATTGAATTTACGCGGGATAACAGTACGTTTTACACAATCTGCGTGGACCCTACCGCTAATACTCTGCTCACGTTATGCCCCTTTGATCGAGTACGAGTGACATATTCAGCGACACCCACACTAGTAAAAATTCCTAGGTAAAAAAATGCACATAGAAATTATAAATGACACGTTACTCATCGGCGGAAACAGCGCTGGCTCGTTGACAGACGCCATTGCCAATTTCCCGGCTCTTAGTGCCGAGTTGTGGGTTGCCATGTCGCTACGGGCAGAGAGAATGAGCGAACTGGAACGAGATAGCGCGGTACAGGCAGCAACCATAGAACTTTTGCAGGCACAGATCATTTCTGAGAATTCCTCGCATGACGCTATTGTCGCTGATTTAAAAAACCAACTAGCTCCAGCACCTGCGAGTGGTCGAGTTATTACGCCATCCGCATTCAGGCAGTTATTTACGGTCGCGCAATTGTCACATATTGTCGAGACGGCTGTGACAGACATGCATTTGGCCCTGCTGCTACAAGTGCTGTATACATCGAGTACGGTCAATTTAGATGCGGAAGAAACCGTGGCTGGGTTGAATTATCTAGTGTCGATTGGCGTCTTAGCTGATTTGAGCAAATTTTAATTACAAAACATATGAACTTCGCCGCCTTAATGCCCGCAGCCATCTTTACCGCCGCCCTGGGCGACGACGTGACCTATCACGCCGCATCCGGAGCTGTCGGTATAAAGGCGATGGTCAGCGATTATATAGATACGATTATGTCCAGCGAGCCGCATATATCGGCCAAGCGCAAGCAAGTCAGCGTAGCGCTGCAAGATGCGCCGGGGCTAAAAATCGGCTCCAAATTTACTATCAACGCCGTCAAATATACCGTTGACGACATCACCACCAATGACGGCCAATTTGCAACCTGCGGGCTTAAAAAATGACCGATACCCTACGAGAGCAGATCATCGCCGCCTTTACCGACCGTGCCGCCGGCTTGTCTAATTTGCCAGTCGATCGCTGTACGCGCGCGATTAGCGACACTAAAGAGCGCTTTATCTCAGTTTGGGACGGTGCCGACCAGATCCAAGAGATCACCTACGGCATCGAGCGCATCCAGTTTTTGATTAAGCTGGAATGCATCTGGCAGCACGGCACCGATAATCCCAGCACCTCAGCCAACGAGTTGATCGGCGAAATCCTTACCACAATGATCGGCCCCAACACCGACCTTACTTTCGGCGGATTGGCGACCGGCATCACCCGGCAATCGGCAACGCCGGAATACCCGGAAGCGGGCAGCGAGTACACCACGTTATCGGTTATTTTTATCGTCAGCTATGCAACGCCGGTCGGCGATCCTTACACCCTCCCAACTTATTAATTGGAGCAACATAATGTCAAACGAAAACTCAGCAGTTTATTACGAATCCGGCGTTACGCCCTATGCCATGTCGGCGCTGACCGACTCCGGCGATCACCTTATATTTGCCTCATCGGCCGACATATTTTCCGGATCGGACGGCAACTCGCCGGATGTGCGCCCTAACGGCGTCATTACCGGCGGTGCGGTAACGGTGGCGGCTTCGGCAGTCGATAACGGCGTCGATGTCGCCGCGCTGACCTGCTACCTGGCGGGCGAAAAAACCGCCGTCAGCGTGGCGGTCGATAAAACCATCACCCGCCCGGCAACCAACGTCAGCAAGGTTAACTCGATCACCATCAACAGCTCCGGCGCGGTAACCGTTGTCGCCGGTACCGACGGCACGACCACGGCGTTTTCCGAAACCCGCGCCGTAGCCGGTGGCCCTCCATTAATCCCGGTCGGCAGCATCGAGATAGCCCAGGTGCGCGTTGCCACCAGCGCCGCCGCGCCCATTACCGCTGCGCAAATCTTCCAGGCCGTCGGCACGCACCTGGAGCGCTACGATTACCCCAATTTCGACACCGACAACGCCAACGGCACCGTTGTGTTTGATGCGGCCTTGCCGTTGATCCACACCGGCAGCGTCGCCAAAGCCGTCTACGCGTCTTATGCTGAACCGATCTTCACCAAGCAGTCTTTTGCGAACGATTTCGTGCCAGCCGAAACCACGCACTCGACCTCATCAACCAAGGTCTATGGCGGCCTTGTCGGCACCTCGTCGGAGTCATTAGGGCAGGGCGGTTTTACCGCGATCCTCAAAGACGGCATTACCGATCCGCTATTATCGGCTGCTAATGATGTGCGCTGGATTAAATACTTCCAGGACAGCAACAAAGCGCCCTACGTGCTGACGCAAGGCAAAATCGGCACCTCGCGCACCTTTGGCGCTGCCGATCACCCAAAGGTCAAAGTGACCATATCGGCGCAAACCACCAGCGTTAACCGGGCAAGCTAATGTTTGACGATAAAGCATTCATGCGGGCCAAATTTCAGCCACGGACGGCTGAGGTCCCCGTTCCAGCATTGCAGGCATTTTTCCCCGGCGGCGCTCTGGCAGTTTGGACCGTCAGGAACCTGACCGGCGACGAGCTGGCCAAGTCGATGGAAGCCACCAATCGGCAAAAAGGCATCGATACCATCATCCAGGCGCTAGCGACTCAGAGCGAGCAAATCGACGAGATCCGCGCATCGCTGGGCATTGGCGATGATGTAGCAACCGAGTTGGTCAAGCGCCTGGAGCAGCTGGTGATAGCCTCGGTTGATCCGGCCATTGACAAGCCCCTGGCTGTCAAGCTGTCCGAAAACTTCCCGGTCGAGTTTTACCAGCTGACCAACAAAATCGTCGAACTGACCGGACTGGGTGCGGATTTAAAAAAGTAGCCCGGCTGTGGAATAGCAGTGCATTCCGCAGCCGAATGACCTTATGCGACCTGCGCGGTAAGTTGCTTTACGAGGTTTGCCCGTCGGAATTTCCGGTCGGCGAGCTGAGCGAAACAGAAATGCTGCTGTGGGAACTGTATTACCGAGACAAAAGCGAGCGTAGTAATAATGGCTGATTTGCAACAAACCATAGAAATCATCTTTGGCGCTGTCGATAATACAGGGCAAGGGGTGTCGAGTGTCGCTAATAATCTCAATAGCGTGGTCGATGGGGCCTCCAAGATTACCGGTCCGCTGTCCGATGTCGCCGACAAGGCGCTAAAGGCTGAGACGGCAGTTTTGGCACTTGGGGCTGCGCTGTTGACGGTTGCCGTTGAAAAAGCTTCACAGTTTGGCGACAAAATGGAAGAAATCGGCTCATTAGTTAATGCAACGCCGGAAGATGTCGTCAAGTTAAGCGAGGCGGTACGGGAATTTGTTAGAAACTCAGAAAGTGCAACAGTAAGCTTTGATAGCGTTAACAAGGCGATGTATGTTGCTACGTCAAACTTTGGTAATACTGCGGCCGCGCTGGATGTGTTGTCTATCGCAGAAAAGGGGGCCGAGGTTGGCGCTACTCAGATTGATGTAGCCGCCGCTTTACTAAGCCGCACCATGAACGCCTATGGGATGGTCACAAACGATAGCGCTACTAATACCGCTAATGCTGAGCGCGTCATGGCGGCTATGTTTACGACTGTGCAGGCTGGTGATACAACCATGCAGGCGCTTAGCGATAATTTGGGGCAAGTATCATCAACCGCATCTGCCGCCAATGTTCCGATTGAGACAGTGGGGGCTGCGATTGCGGCATTAACCGGCGCTGGTGTACAGACGCCGCAAGCCATGACGCTACTTAACGCGCTGCTTAAAGAGCTGCTAAACCCATCTGAAGAGTTATCTAAATCTTTGGGTGGGCTGTCTGTTACTACAAACGGCTTGCCGGCTGTGATGGATAAGCTTAAAGAGTCGACTGGTGGCAGCGCGGAGAAAGTTTATGCCTTATTTAGTAGCTCCGAGGCTGCTAAAGGAGCGTTGATTTTAGCTAATGATAGTGCGGGGAAATTTGACGGTACGCTTAAAGCAATGGATGCTAGTGTGCAAAATCTCAATACTAACTATAAAAATATGATTGCCGGGGTTGAGGCGTCAAAACAACAATTAAAAAATGCCTACGATGACTTAAATATCGCAATAGGGACGCCATTGCAAGATAGCTGGGCTAAAGTGCTCGATGGCATAACAAGTGTTTTAAAAGGCTTGACTCTATCAATCCCTGGAGAAGCATTTAAGCCGGTTTATGATGCCTTTATTGGGTTTGAAGGCAATATTGCCGATATTTTAAATCGTATAGCCAAAAACTTTCCGGAAGCGCTGGAACAAGTCGATTTTACTGGTTTGGTTGCTGCGCTAAAAGATTTGGGTTTTGAAATGGGAGACCTTTTCGGCAATATCGATTTATCGACGCCGGAAGGTTTAGCTCATGCGATTCAATTTGTTGTTGATTCATTTGAGTCATTGACGCGTGTTGTTGCTGGTATTATTGATGTATGGGGACCGGTAGTACAAGGCTTTCTTACCGGCGTCGGGGCATTTAATTCTTTGGATGATGGTGCGAAAAAAGCAGCGGGTCAGATGCTTGGATTATCTCAAGTTTTTGAAACCCTTAAAGGCTATGTAACCGGAGGCGCTAATGCGCTGGAAACAATTGGCGGCGCATTAACAGTGCTCGCAGGAACCCAGGCGGCAACCACAGTAACATTATTAGTATCGGCGCTCGGAGCAGGCGCGGTTCCTGTCGTTGTGATGGCGGAGGGATTAGCTGCGTTATTAATCGCAGTCGGCGGCCTTACTTACGGAATTACAGCAAATGTATCGGCTTGGGATGACTATAAAAACAGACAAAATACCGTAGCAGAATCGACCGCTAATCTCGCAGATAATCAGGCAAAAATAAAAGATCGGCTGGCAGAAATCAGCGACCGTACGGGCATTGCTGTATCAAGCATGGATGAGCTAAATAAAGCTGTCGATGAGGGTCGACTGGTATTTAATGATGCAACCGGTGCTTATGAGGCTGCTGGTACCGGTGTGCGCGACTACGATACCGAGGTGAAAGCCGCATCGGAATCCGGCTCCTGGTTTGCCGATGCGGTTAATGATGTCGCTAAATCCTTGGGTTTGGCGTCCGATACGGCGAAAGAAGCGGAAAAAGGTTTTAGTACGCTGGCTGAGGCCGAGGCTTATGCGGCAAGGGAGATGGCGGACAGTAACAATGTCACAATCACTTACGAAAAGGGGTTGTGGAAAGTCCACGACGGATTGACCTCCGTTACCGATTCAACGAAAAAGACGGCAGCAGCGACTAATGAAGCCGCCATCGCCGCCGGAGTCGGCTCGAAAGAATGGAAAAATATTCAAGACGTCCTGCTGCAAACACAAAAACAGATGAATGATTACAGCATCGAAATGGCCAAGCTGGCCGATCACAAATACGAGATCGATGTCAAAGCTAACGTCGACCTGCAAACAGCGCAAATCGAAGCCGATACCCAGCGCATCGCCTCAGCATTCACCGCCGCCAGCGATGTCATCAGTTCATTAACTGCCGGCGTTACCGATCTATGGGAATTATTTGGAAAAACAGATACCTGGGATGGCGCTCGGGACGAAATACGGGACGCAGCACTAAGGCAAGAGGAGCGCCTCAATACAGAATTACAGCTCAAAGAAAAACTGACCAATGCCGTCATCGAGCAAGCTCACGCTACGACAGCCCGGCTCTCGTCCGGCCAGCCGTTGATCAGCATTGACGGCGGCAACCTGGCGCCTGAGTTGGAGCTTGTCTTTGACAAAATCCTCAAATTTACCCAAATCAAAGCCTCGCAACAAGGCTTGTCGATGTTGGTGGGCCTATGATCATCAGTCTATGCAGCCATTTGTTCGATTATGGCGGCGACCATCGGATCGAGGTTGACATAGGCAAGAGCGATTTTTCGTCCGTATCCCGCCGCGTCTCCCGCACCGCCACGCTCGACGGTGGGGCGTTGATTGTCGATAACGGCTACAGCGTCAGCGATGCCACGTACATTCTATCCGTGCCTGATTTAAGCGCTGAGTCTCGCTTGGCATTGCTCGCAACCCTACAGCGGCACAGCTTGATAACATTGAGCTGCAAAACCGGCTGCTACCTGGGCGTTGTCGAGCAGGTCGATGAATCTCAGGGCTTTAAAATCAGGTTTTTAGTTAAAACACAACTCACATAGGTGGATTATGGCCGCAGGCTCAGCAGTAAAATACAACGGTTTGGAAAAAACACTAACCTCTACAGACAACCGGGATTGGGACGATGCTGCCGCAGGCAACATTATGTTTGTTTTGGCGGGGGCTGGATACACACCCATAGCAACACACAGCACTACGGCGGATTTGACTAACGTCATCACAGCAGGCGATGGTGCGCCGATCTCAGCAACCGGATTGACTATCGATAATACGACAACGCCAGGCACCACGTGCTATAAATCAGACGATGTCAATTTCGGATCAGCTGTTACGATAGAGGCTAAGTACTTGATCGCAATACAGCCGGTGACACCAGGCACTTACAGCGCCACGACCGGCAAATTATTGTTTTATCTCAACCTCAACACGTCCAGCGGCAGTGCAACGGCCATTAGCACGGCGTCCGATTTTGTTGTTTATACGCCGGCTAACGGTTGGATTAAGACGGTTTAGTGCTGAATAATGACTGACAGTTTAATCCTGCTGTGCAACGGTAGCAATGGCAGCAGCATATTTACGGATAGTTCGCCTAGTCCTAAGACAGTCACGGCGCACGGGAATGCACAGATCAGTACTGCTCAGAGTAAGTCGGGCGGATCCAGTGCTTATTTTGACGGATCTGGCGATTTTTTAACTGTACCCGCCGACGCTGATTTACAGTTTGGCAGCGGAGATTTTACCGTCGAGGCCTGGGTTTATCCGACAACAGCATCAGGCACAAGATGTATTGCTGCGGGTCAGGGGGATTTGGCGACAGCATCAGGTAGTTCGTGGGTGTTCTATATTAGCGCTACGGCGACGTCGGATGTCTATATCGGCTCGCAGAATAAATCGGTAGCCAGTCCCAATCCGCAGGCAAATCAATGGAGCCATGTCGCCTTTGTTCGTTATGGTACGGCATTGACGAGTTATCTAAATGGGGCGCAGGTGGCTACCACGACACTGACAGCAGGCTCTGCCGTCAATAACGGGGCCACCAATCACACTTTTGCAATAGGCGCATTTGATAATGAGGGTAGCCCATATACTGGCTATCTGGGCGGGTTGCGCATCATAAAGGGACTGGCTAGCTATACATCTGGTTTTACGCCGCCAGACTCTTTTGGATCCATTGCGTTTTTGTCCTATCCGTCAGCCGGACAATTGACGGTGTCCGGGCAGGTGCCGTCTCTTAAATTAGGGCAGGTCCTTACACCTACGGAGGGGGGTGTCTCTGTTATCGGGCAGGTTGCAAAACATTCTAGCGATGTTTTTTTGGCTAAGCCGCAAGAGGGGAGTATCTCTGTTATCGGTCAGGTTCCGGCTCTTAAATTAGGGCGGGTCCTCACGCCCACGGAGGGCAGTGTCTCTATTATCGGTCAGGTTCCGGCTCTTAAATTAGGGCAGGTCCTCACACCTACGGAGGGCAGTGTCTCTGTTATCGGGCAAATTGCAAAACATTCCAACGATGTTGTTTTTGCCAGACCGCAAGAAGGGGGTATCTCTGTTATCGGTCAGGCGCCGGTTCTTAAATTAGGGCAGGTCCTCACACCAACACAAGGCACCATCTCTGTTGTCGGGCAGGTGTCGATTTTCGCCGATCGCGTCCTAAAGCCGATACCGCCGATTTGGCTGGCTACCCGCTACCGCTGTTACCTAACCGGCGCTGCCGGACTGCCCGATTTAGAGTTACCGATCAGTTCGTTCCAGACCCGCATCAACGGCGACAGCGTGTCGTATCTATCGTGCATTTTAAAAGGTGCCGACAGCTACACGGACGCAATCGCCTTGCGTAGCGCCGGTCAATTGCGCGTGTTTAGGGCTTACGTTTTGAGCGACGGGACCGAGTCGACGTATTTGATGTCCAACGTGCTATTTGAGCAAATAGATTTGAATAGCGGCGGTCGATCCGGAGTAACAGCGCAGCTATCCGGCACTGGCAACATGGTGCCGGTCACTGCTAAGTCCATGACCTTGCAAAATCCATCCTATTTTGGACTGAGCGGCGGCAAACACCGCTACCGCTGTGAGCTGGATCCACGCTTAAGACCCGGCGACACCGTCACTGTTAATAACGACACGTTTGTTGTCGGCGGCATTACCCATATCGTCGATACCAACTTCGAAATGATGGAAATTGCCGAGGCGTAAAATGGGCAGTGTAACGATTTTATCCAGTCTGGGTGCCGGTCATTACAGTGTGCGAATTAATTTTGACAATGCGCGCGTAGATCAGCGCATTGCGGCAATCCAAGCAGAGCTTGCTGAGTTTTCGTCCAAGCTTGCTGAGTTGCAAACCAAAAAAGTTCCTCTTGATGAAGCCTTGCACGCTGCAAAAACAGCGCTGAATGATTACACCGCCGTCGCGACCGTTTACGACCTGCTCAGTAATCCATCTGTCATGAATGGATTGGTTGAGCAGGTGTTTAAAGCCCAAGTCGCCGTTGAGCTGCAAGCGAAAGAAATCGACATACTAAAGCTAAAAAAAATATCTCTCGAAAAAGAGAAGGATTACTTGCAAAAAAACTGCCCAAGTACCATAGACGCCACGGCCTGGTGTGTCGAGTACAAAGAAAACTTGTCCGGAACCATTGAGAGCATCGAGGTCGATTATCTATTGGAGCGCGATAACATCACCGACCAGATCCGCAACGATACCGGTGTATGGTTGCCCGGTACGCCCCGCGCACCGACAGCAAAACTACAGCACGTCTTAGCAACGTCGTCTTTTGCCGCCTGGTTCAATCTCTGCATGGCGCCGGCTATGCAGAGACATAAACCGATGTACCGCATAGCGATCCTATCCAACCTGGATAAGCCGGCTAACACCTGCGACTTGGATTTTATCGGTCGATATGACGTCGATAAATATCAAAGCAAAATAATCGGCGACAAGCCCCTGTTGCCCAACTTCCAGCAAGGTGCTGGCTTACCTGCTGGACAGCAAATGCATTACACCGGCGCTAACATTATATATGGTAGTTGCAACGCCAAGGCCTTCATAAATGGCGATAAAGTGATTGTCGATTTGCATAAAGGCGTGGGGTTACCGACGGTGATAGGGTTTTACGAAAACCCTCGGCAATGCATCGGCTGGAACACCACTGCGTGGGGTTTTTACGACACCACCGCGCAGCCTTCAGGACTCGGTATACCGCCCGCATTTAATGGCTTGGGGCCTATTTCTCACGCGACATTTACAAAGAGTGGGTCCAGTCTATCGGGCACCGAAACTGATTTAGTCTATACACAGACGTCTGCAACAACAACGCTGCCGTCCGGAGTAACGCTCCAATATATATGGACATTTAAGCGCAATTCGACGGTTTATGATGAAACTAATGTTTTGCACACTAATGTGCTGCATGAGGAGATCAATATAAATTTGGTTATAAATGGAGTGCTATACGGGTCGGTATATAGCTATCTGCGCGAGCTCAGTTTAACAACAACATACACACCACGATCCGGTGCGCCGTGGATATTGGACCCTCATCAGTCAGTCACACGTAGTGCGACGGCTGTAGCAAAACAGCTCCAAGTCGGCTCAAATGGTAGTGTGAGCGCAGTTAGGAACTATACTGGCGATGAGGATTATTTAAATAATCGCGTTCTATATAGTCGCGCAACAACCGGAGTCGCCGAAGCGCCAATTGAGGGCGTAGTGGGAGCCTACTTGTACGGATTTTTAGCGACAATTAATGACCCGACGTATGCTGGGCAGGTTAATGAGGTTACGGATTATAATGTGTACCTATATCAGCCCGCGTGGAGGCTGAGGTGATTTTTGTTCAAAAAAATAAAATCTGTTGTTATTTAGCTACTGGTTTGGCTATGTAATGTATAATTTTAAATAACATACCCAAGTACGTGGGTAAATTTAAAATTAAGTACATAATTGAGTACATAAATAGCATGACTGAATCATTATTATCCTCACAAGCCTTAGAAACGGCTAGGCGGCGCACTTTTGCTATCATTTCCTCATTTCCTGTAGAATGTTAGCGTAACTTTTGGCGTAATACTTAAAAATAGCCGTTAATTTGTCTTTATTTTTCAAAGATAAAGTATATATGCATCATCGGGGTGTGCTGGTCGGCGGTCTTTTGTTTTATACTCATGAGTCTATTTTATCCGAAGTCGCACGAGGTCACATCATGGAGTCTGAATTATTTGAGCTGGCCGAGCAACTGGGTCGCTTATTAAAAGCCCACGGCAAAACTATTGCCACCGCCGAATCCTGCACCGGCGGCTGGATCGCGCAAACGATTACCGACGTGCCGGGCAGTTCAACCTGGTTCGACCGGGGCTTTGTTACCTACAGCAATGCCGCAAAAGTGCAAATGTTGGGCGTCAGTCTGCAAACACTGGAAAAATGCGGCGCGGTAAGTTCAGAGATAGCAACGGAAATGGCGGCGGGTGCTTTGGTACATAGCGACGCCGATGTTGCGGTCGCGGTGACCGGCATAGCAGGACCCGATGGAGGGACTCTGGAAAAACCGGTCGGGACTGTGTTTATCGCATGGGCGGACAAAAATGGGAAAGCCAAGGTAGTTAGAAAGCAATTGTCAGGAAACCGTCGGCAAATAAGGGCGCAAACAGTGAAAAGCGCTGTTGAGGGAATGTGGTTATTTTACTGATGTTATGCAAGGTGTTGTGAAAGACAGGGCGGGTTTAACGCGCGTCAGGAAATAGGTTAGGGCAGATCAAGCAGTCCCCGCGTTAGAAAAATTATCTCAGCGTTTTGCTCGTAAGGCGGTTATGTGCGGTAGCGCACAGACGAATCATGTTGTTGCGGTTAAGCTACTTTTGAGATTTTTTAGCAACAAACTGTTATAATAAAAATGTCTTCTGTAAGGGTGTCACCGTCATTCAACTAAAAGGAACAGCCCATGAAAAATAAATGTAAACATATAGATAAGGAAAATATTATGCTGAAAACGAAATTACTCACTATTGCCTCAGTTATCAGCGTGGGTTTCCTGCCGCTGGCACATGCGACCGATCAAATTCAGGATAACCGGTGGTATGTGGCGCCTTTCGCTTCATTTGTCAAAACCGGTGGCGATCGTAGAGCAAGCGACGGCTGGGGCGGCGGCATGGGCATCGGCAAGATTCTCGATAAGCATTTCAACGTCGAGGTGAAAGGCTTTTATGAAGACTTCGGTGGTGATAATGGCCCCTGGAGCCTGACTGGCGGTACGGCTGATTTACAGTATTATTTCAGTCGCGATAAATTCTCGCCTTATACGGTTGTCGGCGTAGGCGGCATGAACAGTTGCGCTTCCGCTAATTGCGGCGCCGGCATCATTGGCGAAGCCGGCCTAGGCTTTACCTATGAACTGCACGACAACTTGTTGCTTCGCAGTGATGTGCGTTATCGCTATAACAACAATCTCAATGCGCAGGTACAGTCCGGTACGGACGAATTTCATGATATGACGGTTAACTTAGGCTTTGTCATTCCGTTCGGCGACAAGCCAAAGCCTGCTGCAAAAACCGAGGCCCCGATTGCCGTTGCTCCGGCTGCCGTAGTTGACACTTGTGCGACCCGCGATACCGATTTTGACGGTGTTAACGATTGCCTGGATAAATGTCCCGGAACTATCAAAGGCAGCAAAATTGATAACAGCGGATGCCCAATCAAGCTTGTGCTCACCGGGCAACACTTCAAATATAATTCTGCAGAGTTGACATTGAATGCCAAGGAAATTCTTGACGGTGTTGCTGGAAATCTTGTTGCCTATCCTCAGAAAAACGATATTGAGGTTCAAGGGCACACCAGCAGCGAAGGAACCAATAAATATAACCTGAAGCTATCGCAACGGCGCGCGCAGGCAGTTGTTGATTATCTTAAAATGAAAGGCGTTACTAACAGACTGACTGCGAAAGGCTACGGCGAAGCCCAACCTATTGCCGATAACAGCACGGAAGCGGGTAAGTCTGAAAACCGTCGTGTTGAGTTGATTTGGATTGAAAATTAATGAAGTTTTAAGGCCGAACAGTCGGCCGGAATTTTCTTAAATGCTGTAAACATTAAAGCCCGCTTTCAAAGCGGGTTTTTTTTTGCCAAGTTGTTAGGGTCTATGGAACCCTTATGTGCGATACCGTACAGACCGCAATTGATATTGTCGATAAACTTAAAATGAGTTTTTAACTCATTGCGATTGATTTATAAAGGATGTCATTTGGCACACTTACTAAAAATACAACACTTTAAGGAATAGCCCATGAAAACGACAAATGAGTACAAACAAAAGACCTTAATCGATAGCGCTGTTGTGGTTACCTGTCTAGCAGTTGTTCTAGGGTTGACGGGTTGCCAAAAAGAAGGAACAGCGGAACAAGCAGGGAAAAAAGTCGATAATGCGGCTGAAAAGGCCGAGCAAAAAATTGAACGAACGACTGAAAAAGTGGGAAAAGAACTTGAAAGCGCAAAGGAGTCGGTAACCGATAAGGCCGCAACAGCCGGAGAATTCATCGATGATTCGGTTATTACCACAACGGTTAAGGCGGCAATTTTAAACGACCCTTTACTTCACGCATCCCATATCGAAGTAACCACCGACAAAGGCGTAGTGAAGTTGAGCGGTACGGTTGATTCCGAACCCAATATCAGCAAAGCGATAGAAGTGGCCAAGCGCCAGAAGAATGTGCTTTCGGTTGAAAGCAGTCTGGTTGTTAATATTATGCCGGGTAAAATGTGATGCGTTGCTTGCGCTTTTTTATTCGCTATTGCCGGTGTATTGTTGAATAAGGCTTTATGTTTAGCGCCTCTAAATTAAAACACTTTAGAGGCTTATAGACAGGACTGGCGGATGCTGTATGCTTTATCGGTCGTCATTATCCTTTACCGCCAACAAGGAGCAATTTTCATGAAACGGTTATATTTAGCGCTTATTTCTCTCAGCATGCTGGTCAGTTTTTCTGTAGTTGCGGAATCGTTTATTATCAAGCCGCAAACCCAAGGCGAGGTTACCTTTGTCACGGGTGGAGTGGGGGAAGATGAGCGGAATGCGATGCAAGCAATGCGGGCTGACTACAACTTGAACCTGTTATTTTCGGTAAAGGGTACGGGAGAATATGTCAGTGACGTGAAGGTGCGTATCACGGATTCACGCGGCAATATCCTGCTGGAATCGGTGTCTGACGGACCTATGCTATTCGCCAAACTCAAGCCCGGCCGTTATATCGTTAGCGTAGAGCGAGAGGGGCATCAGGTGATCGATAAAACGGTCACGGTCAAACAGAGAGCTTCGCTGTCGTTCACTTGGCCCCAAGAGCAGGACGACTAGACAGCTATCTCGCCTGAGGTGGGTGTCGGCTATTCCGATTCGTTGGGGATGTCGAGTGTTGCTGGAACCTGCCGGGGTGAAGGGGGCTGATGGTCGAACGCTGTTTTCAGCGCTTGGTAATACTCACAGCCCCGATCTTTCAAGCCCGGTCAAATCAGCACCCTGATGCGGCCGCGGCTGTAATCGATCAGTTCCCGCCCGCTGCAATTCTGAACCCTGCCCGCTAGCGCCATGCAAACCCATACGCCTAATTCGGCATATTATCGGGTGGTTTAGCTTGCTTTGAACCCAATAACCGATCAAAGAACTCATGCATCAGCAATGCGCCGAGTATGAGCAGCGTGCCTGTTGCCACTTTCACGGTTAGCGGTTCATGATTAACGGCATGACCCAACAGCAACGCCATGACCGGTGAAATTAAAGTAATCAGCGCAACCTTGGTAGCGCTCTGATGGATGAGTAAATAGTAATAAAGAACAAAGCCGATCGTCGTGGCTATCATCCCCAGGTAGACAATAGATGCCAGACTGATGGGGGAAATTTCAGTGGGCCAATGACCATCAAATGTTGCCCAGGTAATCAGATAAGCCGGTAGAGACAATAACAGGCCGCCCGTGACCTGGGATAACGCCGGTATTTTTCCGTCGATGCGCTTGACCCAAACCGAACTGACCGCCTGCAAAAAGGTAGATGCCAGTACGCCGACGATACCCAGCACTGCGTCATGACCCAATTGCAAGGCCGAGCCGAACATGACCCACAAGCCGCTAATTCCCAGTACATAGGCCAGCAGTCTGCCCAGAGTCAGGCTCCGCTCTCCCAGCCAGACCGCCGCTAATAAAGCCGTCATCAACGGAGAAAGACCGAATATCACCGAGATCCAGCCGGAAGGAATAAATTGCGCCGCCCAATAAACCACCAGCATCGATCCGTAAATTTGCACGGCCACGGCAAGGTAAGTCAGCAACGCTTTACGATGCCAGGCCAGGCGTTGCCCTGACAGGGACAGCATCAATAAAATGCATAGCGTGCCAATCGCCATTCGTCCGGTTACCCCGAACAGAAACCCCGGACCTTCGCCGCTCCATTTGATGGCCAGCGGTGTCGTCGCCCAAAGCAAAACAATACTGATGTAGGCTAGAGGTATACGCATTAATTTAAATCGGGTGCTGTAAAGAAAGATGCCGGCACCGCTTGTCGATAGTGCCGCGCATCAATAGATGACTTACTTGATCGGCGCTAATTCAAAAATAACGAGTTCGGCGGTATCGTCGCCGACATTTTCTACCGACATCAGCTCGCCGGTTTCCCAAAAAACTTCACCGGCAGCGTAGGTGTTGGCTTTGCCGCCCTCGACGACTTTTAATGTGCCTTTAACCACATAGCGAGGCCCAGGTCCTTCATGGGTATGCCAGGGCGTTTTAAACGCGGGTGGAAACGCGACCCGTATCATTTTGGCATTGACGTTCGGACTGGAAAGCTCCAGTTTTTTTTCTAATAAAATAGTTCTATTCAGGCTGGTTTTCTCTTGGGCTGAAGCGGCTTGTATGCCGCCCAATAATAGCGCTGCAAGCGTTGCCAGAATAAATCCCGTTGCTTTGATGGTTGGTATTTTTAACATCTATCGGCCTCTCGATTTTATGGTGGTTAACTGTTTTGTATCTATATTTTGTAGCTTTGTTAAAACAGTCTAAACAAAAATTATACGCTACCGCCTGTTTTTTCTAATTGTTAAATTATTCAAATGCACACAGAATATGCGCATCATTAAAAGGCTTTGACCGACTGAAGCAGCGAGACGATATATTGCGGCGCTGGATTTTTTAATTAGCGGCATTTAAAACACAACACCGAACTGTGCATGAATATTGAAAATATTACCGAAGTAAAAAACTACCTGCTTAATCTGCAAGACCGAATCTGCACGGCGCTGGAATCTGTAGAGCCGGAAGCCCTGTTCACTGAAGACCTTTGGGACAGGGCTGAAGGTGGCGGCGGCCGAACCCGCGTATTGGCTAACGGTCGGGTTATCGAACAAGGCGGCGTTAATTTTTCTCATGTATCCGGTTTTAAACTGCCCCCTTCGGCAACGGCTAAACGCCCGGAACTTGCAGACCGGCAATTTCAGGCGATGGGCGTGTCGCTGGTCATTCATCCCAACAATCCTTTCGTGCCGACATCGCACGCCAATGTGCGGTTTTTAATCGCGGAAAAACCGGGTGAACCGACTATCTGGTGGTTCGGCGGCGGTTTCGATTTAACGCCGTTTTATCCGTTTAAAGAAGACGTGCTGCACTGGCATCAAACCGCCCGCGCCGCTTGCCGGCCGTTCGGCGATGATATTTATCCGGCCTACAAAAAATGGTGCGACGAGTATTTTTTCCTTAAACACCGGAATGAAACCCGCGGCGTAGGCGGGCTGTTTTTTGATGATTTGAACGAATGGGGTTTTGAGCAGTCGTTCGCTTTTATGCAAAGCGTCGGCAATCATTATATCGACGCTTATCTGCCTATCATACAAAAACGCAAGGACACGCCTTATGGCGACAAGGAACGCGATTTCCAGCTTTATCGCCGGGGGCGTTATGTTGAATTTAACCTGGTTTATGATCGCGGCACCTTATTCGGCCTGCAATCCGGCGGACGCACCGAATCGATTTTAATGTCCATGCCGCCGGCAGCTAACTGGAAATACAACTGGCAGCCTGAGCCCGGTAGCGCCGAAGCCGTGCTTTATGATGATTATTTAAAGCCGCAAAACTGGCTGGGCGATTGAGTAGGTAATAAAAAAATATACGAAAATTAAAAAATTTTTACCACGAAGACACGAAGGACACGAAGTTTTTGTTTTGTTTTTTCTTCGTGTTCTTCGTGTCTTCGTGGTGATATGTTTAATACTTCCTGCTTAATCATTAGAACTTGCCTGAGACTAAATTGAAACCTATAATCGAGCATTTTTTTAACGGGCGGCAGATTGCGGCCTGTTTATTCCTTTTAATTATAGACGGAAGCAATGACTAGCCACATTATGCCAACCTACGGACGCTTGCCCATAACCTTCGAACGGGGAGAGGGCGCATGGTTGTTTGATCAAAACAATAATCGCTATCTGGATGCGGTATCCGGCATAGCGGTGTGCAGTTTGGGCCACGCCCACCCGGCGATACATCAGGCCATCTGCAAACAAAGCGAAAAACTGCTGCATACCTCAAACCTGTACGGTATCGCCGTTCAGGAGCAGTTGGCCGATAAGCTGATCGAAAGAAGCGGCATGGATAACGTGTTTTTTTGCAATTCCGGCGCCGAAGCCAATGAAGCCGCAATCAAGTTGGCGCGTAAATACGGCCACGAGCAGGGCATAGAAAATCCGGCGATTATCGTCATGGAAAAAAGTTTTCACGGCCGCACGCTGGCAACGCTGAGCGCTACCGGCAACGCTAAAATCCAACATGGCTTTGCGCCGCTGGTTGAGGGCTTTATTCGCGTACCGTACAACGACGTCAACGCCATCGAACAAGCGCTTGCGCAGCATAACAATGTCGTCGCCGTCTTGGTTGAACCCATACAAGGGGAGGGCGGAGTCAATATCCCCGCTGCCGATTATCTTAACCGAATCCGCAGCCTGTGCGACCGGCATAACCTGTTGATGATGCTTGATGAGATCCAGACCGGCATTGGTCGTACCGGCAAGTTTCTTGCCTTCCAACATAACGGGATATTGCCCGATGTCTGCACGTTGGCCAAGGCGCTGGGCAACGGCGTACCGATAGGCGCTTGTCTGGCGCGTGGCAAAGCGGCCAAGATATTCACCGCAGGCAATCACGGCTCCACTTTTGGCGGCAATCCGCTAGCCTGTAGCGCGGCTTTAGCGGTATTGGCGACATTGGATGCCGAAAACCTGATCGATCAGGCCGCGCAAAAAGGCGATGCTATCAGCGCGGCGTTCAAAGAACAGTTGCGCGGCAATGCGCATGTTGTTGATATTCGCCACAAAGGCATGATGATCGGCATCGAACTCGACAGCCCCTGCACAGAGTTAGTACAAGCCGCGTTGCAAAATAAGCTGTTGATTAATGTTACCAGTGAAAGAACCATTCGGTTGCTGCCGCCGTTAATTATCAATCAGCAACAAATCACTCAACTCGTAGAAACTTTATCGGCACTTATTTATAAGCATACAGACACTCCTTATGAATCCTAGACATTTCATCAGCCTGCTTGACTTATCCGGCGACGAATTTCGTAGCTTGATCAACAGAGGCATCGTTCTAAAAAATAACCGCGATCCAGATTACCAACCGTTAAAAGGCCGGGTTTTGGCGATGATTTTTGAAAAATCATCGACGCGAACCCGTATTTCATTTGAATCCGGCATGAGTCATTTTGGCGGCAGCGCATTGTTTTTATCGCCCAGAGATACCCAGTTGGGTCGGGGCGAGCCGCTGCAAGACAGCGCCAGAGTCATCTCCAGCATGGTCGATTGCATCATGCTCAGAACCGATAAGCACGAAACGGTGACCACCTTCGCCCAATATTCGAGCGTTCCGGTGATTAACGGCTTGACCGATTTGCAGCATCCCTGTCAATTGCTGGCCGATATGCAGACTTATTTTGAACATCGCGGCGACATCAAAGGCAAAACGGTGACCTGGATCGGCGACGGCAATAATATGTGCCACTCCTATATCCATGCGGCAACGGTGCTGGACTTCACTTTGAACATCGCCTGCCCGAAAGGTTATCTGCCCTTGCAAGACATCGTCGAGGCAGCCGGAGAGCGCGTCCGGTTCTTTGATACGCCGCTGGACGCCGCCCAAAACTCAGATCTGGTGGTTACCGATGTTTGGGCCAGCATGGGCCAGGAAGAAGAACAAAAACAACGCGAAATGGCTTTTAAGGATTATCAGGTCGATGCCAGGATCATGAAAGCAGCGCATAGCGCTGCGCTGTTTATGCACTGTTTGCCTGCCCATCGGGGCGAGGAAGTCAGCGCTGAAGTGATAGACGGCCCTCAAAGCGTTATCTTCGATGAAGCCGAAAATCGCCTGCATGCGCAAAAGGCATTGCTGGAATTTCTCCTGTGCAAAAAATCACGTTAGAATTAGCCTTAATCGCATCGGCTCCCTATCGATTGCGACATATCCACCATTCCTGGTAGCCGTCAGGTGAACAACCATTGAGATTCAAGTGAAAAAAATACTAAACTCGTTTTTTATCCTACTGGTAACTTTGGGTTCAGCCCACGCCGAAACCGTTTATGTTACCGATAACCTGAATTTGTCGCTCAGGAGTGAAGAAAATAACAGCAGTAAAGTTGTAAAACTGCTCGCAACCGGCACCCCGCTGACGATAATAGAAGAAAACAAAAGCACTGGATTCGCCCACGTCCGCCTCAATGACGGCACGGAAGGCTATATGCCGATCCGTAATACCATGAAGGAGCCGCCCAGCCGTGCTCAATTGGAGATCGTCAATAAAAATATGGCAGCGTTGCAGTCTGAAAATGCCACGCTGAAAGCTGAGTTATCTACAGTAAAAGAATCCATCACGCCGGGAACGTCTCTTGAACAGTCCTTGGCGACAGAACGTGATCAGCTAAGCAGAGAACTTAGCGAACTGAAAAAAACCGCCGCCAGCACCGTGGAATTAAAAAACCAGCGCGATGAGCTTCAAGAACGCGTGGTTAATGTTGAACGGGAACTGCAACAGTTCAAACTTGAAAATCAGGCTTTGCAAGACACCGCCAACCAAGACTGGTTTTTATACGGCGGCATACTCGCTCTTATCGGTGTTATTTTAGGATTTATTTTGCCTAAACTCAGCTGGCGTCGTAGCAGAAGCAGCTGGGATTCGTATTAATTTAGGCAAAAGGCGAAGGGCTAAAGATACAAAAAGCGCTTTCGTCCTTAGCTCCATAGTGTACGCTGTGCGTACGAGGCTGTGAAAGTTTCGTTTTTAGAAAAAATTAAAGAATTCACCGCGAACGACTGCATGGATGCAGGAGGTAGAGCAATGCAGGAGCAATTGCCGAGACACGAAGAAAAACAATCGTTTAAATTCAATGCATTGAAAACTTCGTGTTCTTCGTGCCTTCGTGGTAAAAAATGTTTTTAGCCTAATTTGGATAATACTTTCACAGTCTCGTACATTTTTCAGTTACGCCTATCAACTCAACAAGGTACGTGCCGCGTACCCTAACTAATCTTTTAGGAATTGCTCGCATGAGTGACAAAAACACCCGCACCTTCTCTTCCCAAGTCGTTGACGGCATGGAGCGCGCACCGAGCCGCGCCATGCTGCATGCGGTTGGTTTTAACAATGAAGACTTCAAAAAACCGCAAATAGGCATTGCTTCAACCTGGAGCATGGTCACGCCTTGCAACATGCACATCAACACACTGGCCGATGCGGCAGCGGTTGGCGTTAACAATGCCGACGGTAAAGCCGTCATCTTTAACACCATCACTATTTCCGACGGCATTTCGATGGGCACCGAAGGCATGAAATATTCGCTGGTGTCCCGCGAAGTGATTGCCGACTCGATTGAAACCGTGGTCGGTTGCCAGGGTTTTGACGGTGTCGTCGCGATCGGCGGCTGCGACAAGAACATGCCCGGCTGCATGATGGCTTTGGCACGATTAAACCGTCCGGCTGTGTTTGTTTACGGCGGAACGATTATGCCCGGCTGTCACAAAGACAAAAAACTGGATGTGGTTTCGGTATTCGAAGCGGTCGGCGCCAGAGCCAATAACCAGATCGACGACGCCGAACTGGCTGAAATCGAAGCCAAAGCCATTCCGGGAGCGGGTTCCTGCGGCGGCATGTACACCGCCAATACCATGGCCTCAGCCATTGAAGCGCTGGGTATGAGCTTGCCCAACAGCTCCGCTCAGGCCGCCATTTCAAACGATAAACGCCTGGATTGCGAACGCGCCGGCGCTGCCGTTTTGGAACTGTTGAAAAAAGACATCAAGCCTCGCGACATCATGACCAAAGCCGCATTCGAGAATGCCATTACCGTAGTCATCGCCCTCGGCGGTTCGACCAATGCGGTATTGCATCTACTGGCGATGGCCAACGCGACCGGCGTCGATATTACCCTGGACGACTTTACCCGCATCGGCAAACACGTGCCGATGCTGGCCGACTTAAAACCCAGCGGCCGTTATCTGATGACCGAATTGATCGAAATCGGCGGCATTCAACCGTTGATGAAAACACTGTTGGCTAAAGGTTTGCTGCACGGCGATTGTTTAACCGTTACCGGTTTAACGCTGGCCGAAAATCTGGCCGATGTAAAGCCGTACCCTGAAGATCAGGAAGTGATTCACTCGCTGGATAAACCGATCAAGAAAGACAGCCATTTGGTTATCTTGTACGGCAATCTGGCCTCCGGCGGTTCGGTCGCGAAAATTACCGGCAAAGAAGGGCTGGTGTTTACCGGCACCGCCAAAGTATTCGAAGCCGAAGAACAAGCGCTGCAAAGCATTTTGAACGGCGATATTGTCAAAGGCGATGTCATTGTTATTCGCTACGAAGGCCCGAAAGGCGGCCCCGGCATGCGCGAAATGCTGTCTCCTACTTCGGCGGTCATGGGCAAAGGCTTGGGTAAGGAAGTGGCGCTGATTACCGATGGCCGTTTTTCCGGCGGCACTCACGGTTTCGTCGTCGGGCATATCACGCCGGAAGCCTATGTCGGCGGTGCGCTGGCGATAGTCGAGAACGGCGACACCATCACCATCGATGCGGAAAACAACGAACTGAAACTGCATGTCAACGAACATGAAATCGCCCGTCGCCTTGAAAAATGGACGCAACCAGCGCCGCGTTATACGCGTGGCGTGTTGGCGAAATATGCCAAGTTGGTGAGTTCTGCTTCACTGGGTGCGGTGACTGATAATTTGGATTGATGTAGGATGGGTTTCACTGCGTTCTACCCATCCTACGCGCTGTCCATTGGTAATGATGAAATGATTAGAGAGATTAAAATCAAGTTCAACTTGTCAGAGTTGGATGCAATGCGTTTTCATTCTGAAGCATTTCATATTCTGCGTTCTAAAACGGCGTATCAGAAATGGCGCATTACAGCCTTGTAAGAAAATATTGCATAAAACTATAGTCCAGTAGGGCGCGCTATGCGCGCCTTCTTTGGAGAATGGGATAACTCTCTATACTCAATTTTAGCAATGAGCTTATTTATGCTTAATGATTCAAAACCTTTAAAAAATGGATTATCAAAATGTATACGCTCTATAAAATCAATAGCGATGAGCTAAATGAAAATTTTATCGCTGCCGTAAAAGCGCAATTTCCACATCAAACTATTGAAATTTCCATTTCTGAAATTTCACAAGTTGAACAGGATGAAACGGCTTATTTACTGGGTAATCCTGCGAATAAAGCGCGACTTTTGGCAGCAATTGCACAAGCTGAAAGCAATCAGCTTATTGATGTTGATATAGAGAAGTTATGAATATCAGCTTTGAGCCCAGTGCTTTTGATGATTTTAATCAATGGGCAATGGTTGATAAAAAATGTTACAAACGCATTATTAGCCTGATTAAAGACATTAGCCGCAATCCTTTTCAAGGATTAGGCAAGCCGGAAGCCTTAAAATATGAATTACAGGGCTACTGGTCACGACGCATTGATGATGAGCATCGTTTGATTTATAAAATTGAAAACGATAGGTTGATTATTGTCAGTTGTAAATACCATTACAAAAAATAGCTCCTAGGATATGCTGAGACACGAAGCGCATCTGGTTCATGTTGTTCAGCCAAGTAGGGTACGCTTTGCGTACCTTTTTTGTACAAGTTCCCAAGCAGGAGCTGGGAATTTGCAAAATTGGAGGTGATTTATGAATATTGAAACAATTGCCGAGCAAGCATTAAAACTTGAACCGGCTTCAAGGGCGTATATTGCAGAGATATTGCTGGAGAGTCTGGATTATGAAGAAGACTCTATTATTTCGGAAGCATGGCGGCAAGAAATACAAAAACGCTGTAAAGAAATAGATGCCGATCCTTCGCTATTGATTGATGGCGAACAATTTATGGTTGAGTTAAAACAACGTTACTTATGAAATTTTTTCTGCATCCTCAAGCGCAAGAGGAACTGGAACAAACGATTATTTTTTATAAAAAACAACTAGCGGGTTTAGAAAAGCGTTTTATTGAAGCTGCGGAAGACGCGATTAACAGAGTATGCCGAATCCGTTGTTGTATCGAAAGATAGACGACGATAGCAGGAAATGCCGACTACTGCATTTCCCCTATGCAATTGTTTTTAGAGCAAAGTCGGCTCAATTGGAAATAATTGCTATCATGCATTTAAGAAAACAGCCCAATTACTGGCAGTCGCGAAAATAGTTACCATGGAACCACAAAAATCATTCGTCAGCTGGTTTAGGGATTCATCCCCCTACATCCACGCACATCGTAACAAAACCTTTGTTGTTTTCTTTGGTGGCGAAGCGGTATTGGCTGACGACTTCAATCACCATGTCCATGATTTCGCCTTACTGAACAGCTTAGGTATTCGCCTGGTTTTGGTCCACGGCATACGTCCGCAGATCGACCAGCGACTTGCCAAGCTGGACATTCCCGCCCGCTTTCACAAAAACTTGCGCATTACCGACGGTGTCGCATTGCAATGTGTTAAGGAAGCGGCCGGATTGGTTCGCGTGGAAATTGAAGCGCTGCTATCGATGGGGTTGGCTAACTCGCCGATGGCGGGAGCCAAAATCAAGGTGTCCTCGGGTAATTTTGTGGTCGCCAAACCGATAGGCGTGATTGACGGCATTGATTACTGTCATACCGGCGAAGTCCGGCGCATCGACAGCGCGGCCATTCATCAGCAACTCGATCAGGACAATGTGGTGTTGATCTCGCCGGTCGGTTATTCGCCGAGCGGCGAAGTGTTCAATCTGTCGGCCGAACAAGTTGCCACCGAAGTTTCGATTGCGTTAAAAGCCGAAAAACTGGTTCTATTAACCGAACAAAGCTGCTGCAATCCCGATAACGGCGAGCAAATCCAGCAAATGACCACCGCCGAAGCCGCCGCGTTCTTAGAGCAACATCCGGACATATCCACCAGCATCAGCTTGCCGCTCAAAGCCGCGATGCAAAGCTGTCAATCCGGTATCGACCGCGTACATTTGATTAACCGGGGTATCAATGGCGCGCTATTGCTGGAGTTATTCAGCCGCGACGGCATCGGCACCTTGATCAGCTCAACGGCGTTTGAAGAATTGCGCCCGGCGACCCTGAACGACATCGGCGGCATTCTGGAGCTGATCAAGCCATTAGAGCAACAAGGCAAGCTGGCCAAGCGCTCCAGGGAAAAAATTGAAATGGAAATCGCCGATTATGTTGTCATCGAGCGCGACGGCCTGATTATCGGCTGCACCGCTCTGCACCCCGATGTGCAAAACCGGTTCGGCGCGATTGCCTGCCTTGCTGTACATCCCGATTATCGGGGTTCGTCCAGGGGCAACCGCATGCTTGAATATGTTTATCGCAGGGCAGGGGAGCTCAAGCTTAAAAAATTATTCGTGTTGTCCACGCAAACCATGCATTGGTTTATTGAGCGGGGATTTTTATCGTCATCTATTGCCGATCTTCCCGACCAGCTCAAGGCGTTATATAACCCGCAAAGAAATTCCAAAGTTCTTTGTAAAGACATTTCATAACAACTTCCCATGACTAATAACTCAGCCTGTATATCAATCCTGCAACTATCCGATTTGCATATTCTGGCGGCCCCGGAAGATAAAATGATGGGAATTAATACCGAGCATTATTTCAATGCCTGTCTTGAACAGGCCTTTGCTGAAAAACCTCATTTCGATTTGATTATGCTGACCGGCGACTTGGCTCAGGATCCTTGCCAGGCAAGTTACCGGCGCATCTTAACCAGCGTTGAGGCTTATGAAACGCCATGTATCTGCCTGCCCGGCAATCATGACGATTATGAGCTCATGCAGCAGGTATTTAATACCGACAGGGTTAACTGCCGCAAACAGGTTAAGCTGGATAACTGGCAGTTGATCAGCCTGAATAGCCGGATACCCGGAGAGCCCGGCGGCCGTTTATCGAAAGATGAATTGGCGTTTCTTGAAAACTGCTTAACTGAAAACCCGGATCGTCACGCGCTCATCGCAGTTCATCATCATTTTATGGAAACCAAAAGTCCGTGGATGGACACCATGATCATAGAAAACAGCCGGGAATTATTGGCGATAGCGGGCAAATACCCGCAAGTAAAAGTCGTTACCACCGGTCATGTCCATCAAGTCATGGATATAAAAATGACGACATTCCGGGTATTGGGCGCGCCTTCCACCTGCTTTCAATTTACGCCCGAAACCCCGGCGTTCAGTGTCAGCGATACGGCTCCGGGCTATCGATTAATAGAGCTGTATGCGGATGGCCGGGTCGAATCCGAGGTTATCCGCTTGCCGGAGCCATTGACCGAGTTGCAAGCCAATACGCATGGATATTGAAAACAGCCGCAAACTTCATTACAACGTAGTCAGCTCCAGAATTTCCTGCCCGACTAGTACGCACTGATTCTCCATCTGAGCATAAATAAAGTGCATCCGGTAGGTGCCTTTGTATATGTGTCCATAGACTTCCAAAACGTCAAACTTGCCTTGCCCGGCAGGGTTTTTTATCGGTTTAAGCACGGTAACATGCTCATCAATTTCGGTTCTGTCATCTAAGCCGAAGTGAAAATCCAGCAGTTTTTTTGCCTGAATGACGGCCTCCGCCGAACAATGATGCACCGCTTCAGCGGATGCAAGCCTTGAGGTCGTAAGCAGTAAGACCAGCATGACGTATTTAAGCATTTTCGCTCCGGAAAAAATTTATAGGGTAAGCGGCCGGAAACGCGGTGTATTGCGTTGCCGGCCTTAATACTGCGATCTTAGACTAACTCAGTAACGCATAGTATGCGTTAAAAAACTGGGTACGATCAGCCAAGCCGTTCGTTCCGCCATTAACTTTTTGGGTGACGGCTGTTATTACGGCATCGCTTGAACCGCCGTCGCAGACTGTCCACAGGTCGACTGAATCAAAGAAAAATCCTGCTGATGCCAGTGGATAGCGGGTCGCCGCTAAGTCAGGGTTGGCAACGGTATCTTCATTGACAGCTTTACCGAAAGCGGCGTAATTCGACTTACCCGTCAGTTGGATATAACCGCGCCCCCTGAATGTGTAGCCGTCGCCGCTGGCTTCGTCGCCATTGCCCATTCTGTCGGCATAGACTCTAGCGCCAATCTTGGCTGGATTTCTCGCATAAGATTCGTTTAACGGTGCGGGAAAGTATTTTGGAAAGGTTGCCGCCAAGCCATCGGCTGAATAATTTAAATTTTCATAGACCACCGTAAAGCTTGCACTTTCGTGAGCGCATTGCGCCAGGAAGTGCGCTAATCTTAAAGCATTCGTTATAGCGGGTATAGCGGGTATCTGGGCAATGACTTCATCGGGAACATGGCCTTTAAGGTTTTCCAGATTAAAGCCTGTTGACGAAGAAGTTGACGATGGGGATGGCGATGCTGGAAACAGCTGCGCCCAAGTGGCGTCGCCTACAATTCCGTCTGCGGTCAGACCGTTTTGCGATTGCCATGTCTTTACGCTTGCTTCGGTGCCTGGCCCGAAAATTCCGTCGGCGTTTAGGCCTAGACGAGTTTGGAGCGTTTTAACATCATCGCCTGTTGAACCATTTTTTAATAACATGACATCTCCTGTTGATTGTTTTAAATAGCGGCTAACGCATTGCATATTATCAGGGGATGGATGCAATGCTCTCTTACTACGGTTGCGTCGAAAGTTACGTTCATCAATACGGGGGAACCTCGCCTAAAGCATTTGGTTTGGGCGTGCCTGCGTCTTGGAAAACAAGGCGTAGGCACACTCTACGGCGGATATTTTCGTGGTTCTCTGTGACCTGGCTTTTTCACGGCTGTGATCGACAGTGCGTAATAACATCAGTTTTTAATCCCAATGCCCTTATGCAAAAGGTAAAGGCTAAATAAGGTCAGGGTAACTATAAATCCGCCGGTAATGAGAAAGGTCATCTGAATATCAATATCCGTCACGCCTATCAAGCCATAACGAAAAGCATTGATCATGTACAAAATGGGGTTGCCCAGCGAGATGATCTGCCAAAAACCAGGCAGCATGTCTACGGAATAGAAAACGCCGCCCAGATAGCTTAGCGGGGTTAAGACAAAGTTCGGGATAATCGAAATATCGTCAAAACTCTCCGCGAGTATCGCATTGATAAAGCCCGCCAAAGAAAATACCGTGGCGGTCAGCACCGCGACCGACAGGGTAATGGCGATATTATTAACGGTAATTTCGGTAAATAATAAAGAGATTAAAGCCACAACAACGCCCACCAGTAAGCCGCGGATAATGCCGCCGCTTACATAACCGCCCAGAATCACCCAGTTGGGTATCGGCGCAACCAGCAACTCTTCAATATTGCGCTGGAATTTGGTCGAGTAAAACGAAGACACGACATTGGCATAGGAGTGGCTGATAACCGACATTAAAATAATGCCGGGGACGATATAATCCATATAGCCTGCGCCGCTGATAGTGCCTATGCGGTCGCCGATCAGCTTGCCGAAAATCAGGAAATACAGCGCCGTGGTGATGGCGGGAGGCAGCAGGGTTTGCGGCCAGATCCTGATAAACCGGAATATCTCTTTGGTAACGATGGTCCTAAAGGCGATAGAGTAATTCATTATTTATCGCCTGCCGTTTTTGAGCCGTTGGGGCTTGAATCGATTAAATCCATAAATAACTGTTCCAGCCGGTTAGTCTTGTTTTTCAAACTGGTGACTTCGATATTCTGTGTACTTAATTGGCTAAATAACGTGTTAAGGCTGTGCTCTTTGGGCACGGCAACATTAAGCGTCCTGTCCGTCACGCGCTCAATTTGACAGCCATCAATCACCGGCGCCTCGGCAATAGGCCGCGCCAGATCGAGCACGAAGTGTTCGATATGCAGCCTCGCGAGCAAGCTTGCCATATCGGAATTTTCGACAATTTTTCCGTGATTGATGATGGCGATATTACGGCACAGACTTTCCGCTTCTTCCAGATAGTGCGTGGTTAAAATGATAGTCGTGCCTTGCTGATTCACTTCCTGCATCATTTGCCACATGGAACGGCGTATTTCTATATCGACGCCTGCGGTCGGCTCGTCAAGAATCAATAACTTGGGCGCATGCACCAGGGCGCGGGCGATCATCACCCGGCGTTTCATGCCGCCCGACAAACGTCTGGACACGGTATCGCGCTTATCCCACAAATCCATTTGCTTAAGGCAGTATTCGGTGCGTTGCAGCGCAAGTTTGCGCGGCGTACCGTAATAACCGGCCTGATTGAGCAAAATACTTTTGACGGTGTCGAACTGATTAAAATTAACTTCCTGCGGCACCAGGCCGATGCAGCTTTTGGCTTGCGACCGCTCGCGTCTTAAATCATGTCCGAAGATGCTGACTGAGCCGCTGGATTCATTGATCAGCGAACTGATAATGCCTATAGCCGTTGACTTGCCGGCGCCATTCGGCCCCAGCAAGGCGAAAAAATCGCCGGCCTCAACATCGAGATCGATGCCTTTTAAGGCTTCAAAGCCATTATTATAGGTTTTTCTGAGATTACGTAGAGATAATGCATTCATGCTGAAACTAATACTTTAAGGGTCAAGCTACAAGGTTAAAGGCGCGAGGTTAAATGTGCAAGGTTCGCGGTGCAAAAAAACACCTTGAACCTTTAACCTTGAACCTTTACCCTTTACTAATATTAACACGCTTCATAGACAAAACCGGATAGCTCGTGCTGAAGAAACCTCCCGAAACCGTTGCCGCTGTAGACTTGGGGTCTAACAGCTTTCACATGATTGTTTGCAGTTTAACCAATGGTAATTTACAAACTCTCGATCGTCTTAAAGAAATGGTAAGGCTTGCGTCCGGCCTGGATAAAAAGAATTACCTCGATAGCCGCACCCAGGAAAGAGCTTTAGAGTGTCTGGAACGGTTTGGGCAAAGAATCCGTAACTTTCCGCCGGAAAGCGTCCGCGTCGTCGGCACCAGCACCTTGCGCCAAGCTAAAAACTCCCAGCAGTTTTTGGAAAAGGCCGAAAAAGCCTTAAATCATCCTATCCACATTATTTCCGGTATAGAAGAAGCCCGCTTAATCTATCAGGGCGTCGCGCACAGTCTGGGCAGCAACGCTAATTTGCGCCTGGTTATGGACATAGGCGGAGGCAGCACCGAATACATCATAGGCTCCGGCGATACGCCCAGAGTAAAAGAAAGCACGCCCATGGGCTGCGTGTTGGTAAGTAACGCCTTTTTTAAAGACGGCCAGCTATCCAAAGAGGCCTTTACTCAGGCAACCTTGTTTGCCGAACAGCAGCTTGAGCCGATCCAAAAACAATTTCAGCGCAAGAACTGGGACGAGGCCATTGGCGCATCAGGCAGTTTAAAGGCCATCGATAAAGTGCTCAAAGCCAAAAACTGGAGCAATAACGGCATAACGATGGAAGGCCTGGAGCATCTGGTCGCCCATCTCACTCAGTGCAACCATGTTAACGAGCTTAATTTGCCCGACCTCGATCCTGAACGTCTTCCGGTATTTCCAGGCGGAGTAGCCATCGTCTACGCCACTTTCAAAAGCCTGGGCATCGAACAGATGACCGTTTCCGATGGCGCGCTCAGGGAAGGGCTCATTCAGGATTTACTGGGCCGGCTCTATGATCATGACATTCGCTCGGCAACCGTGCAGGCCTTGGCCGATCGTTATCATATCGATAAAGAACACGCCGTTCGCGTTAAACAGACAATCGCCTATATTCTGGAGCAATTGGGCGAGGATTTTTGCGGGCCTAACCACGAAGACGTGGTGCAGTTTTTAAACTGGGCGGCCGACCTGCATGAGATCGGTCAGGACATCGCCCACAGTCAGTACCACAAACACAGCGCGTATATCATTGAGAATGGCGACTTTGCCGGATTTTCCAGGCAGGATCAGATTTTATTATCGACCATTGTCAAGTCTCATCGGCGTAAATTTCCCCGCGCCCTTTTTAATGAATTACCGTCCCCCTGGAATATTGACGCGCCCACTCTAACCCTTATTTTGCGGCTGTCGGTGTTGCTGCACCGCAATCGCCAGGAACATGACAAACCCGATTTCAAAATAGCGCTAACGAAATCCAAAATCCGCCTACAGTTTGCAGACGGTTGGTTGGCTCAGGCGCCGTTGACCCGCGCCGATTTAATCCAGGAGGCCGATTATTTAAAATCGGCAGGATTCAAATTGGAATTTTCTTAGCCGTCGGATCATGAAAATCATATTCCGTATTGTGTTGTATTGCTTTAGCGCATTAATGATTTTATGCGCGATGCTGGTTTTTTTCGGTATTGGCGACAAACCCGAACTTGAAGTGGGGTGGTCGCCTACCCGTGATGACTTGACCAGGGCAAAAAAGATCCTGCATGAAGGTTCCAAAACCAAACCTGATGAGATCGGCATCATCGAGTTAACCGAAGCCGATCTTAATCTTGCCGGCAATTATCTGTTAAACCGCTATAGAAAAAGTGCGGCTGATTTGGATCTTAAAAACGATGAGCTGAGATTTAAAGTCACCATGACCTTACCCGAAAACAGACTGGGCAAGTATTTAAACATCAGCTTTAGACTAGGCAACGTTACCGGCAATGATCTTCCGGTAATAACCAAATTCAAAGCCGGAAAACTATTGTTACCGGCAAAATGGGCCGCCTTGGTTATCGACACCATTATTCAGCATTCATCATTGAATGAATATTTCATTCTGGCAACCCGGCCGCTCAAAGCGGTTAAAATCGACGCGGAAAAACTCACCATTACCTACTATCCGAACAAGGATACCTTGATCCAGGCGCGGAACTTCCTGACGCATACCGGCGATAATTCCGCGTTGAATATTTACCAGCAAAAACTGGCCGACATCGTAGCCAAGCATAACCCGAAATGGCGCCTATCGCTGGCGGACTTGTTGCGCCCGCTGTTTGAACTGGCTTACCAACGTTCTACGCTGGAAACGGCCATCGATGAAAACCGGGTCGTAATTTCCGCGATCAACGACTATGTCAACCAACAGGAAACCCAAAAACTCCTGGCCATACCTGAATCTGCGCCCTCCGCCGGACAACAATATGCTGCATTTTTATACAAGCGCATCGATTTGGCTCAACATTTCATAGGTTCGGCAGCGCTTACCGCATCGGTAAACAAGCAAGCCGCGCAGCTTGCCGGTGAAGAAAAGGAACTTAGCGACGCGCAAGGCGGCAGTGGCTTTAGTTTTATCGACTTGGCGGCCGACAAGGCCGGAACACGCTTTGGGGAAATGGCAACCTCATCGCCGGAAAATGCACGAAAAATGCAAAAAGCCATGTCCGGGATAAAAGATTACAGCGACTTTATGCCGGACCCCAGAGACCTGCCCGAGCACATGAATGAGGCCGACTTTAAGCGGCGTTTTGAATCGGTAAACAGTCCTGTTTACCAGGAAATTTCAAAGCAGATTGATGTGCGTATTGCAGCGACGCCCATTTATAACGCAGAGTAAGTGACTTATCATTAATCTACAAAAATCGGTTATAAAAACTTAAAAGATTATCACCACGAAGACACGAAGGACACGAAGAAATATAACTTCGTGTCTTCGTGGTGAATAAAAGATTATAGGGGCGACTGGTCAGCGACCGTTCCCCAAATCAACTTCAATTAAAAGTAGAACCCGGCGTGCCTGGTAAAACAGGCATTTTCTGTTTAGGAAATTCGCCGGTCAAACCATCTAAAAAGGCCACAATATCCGCAACCTCTTCTTTAGTTAAATCCTTGCCCAATTGCAGTTTTGCCATCAAGGTTACCGCGCTATTCAGCGTTTTAACCGAACCATTATGGAAATAAGGTGCAGTCAAGGCGATGTTGCGTAAGGTAGGCACTTTAAATAAATGCTCATCAGCCGCATTTTTGCTGACTTCCGCTAAACCTTTATCCTTGCTGAAATGATGTTGCGCTTCCCAATAGCCGTTGGGAATGACAGGAAACTTCTGGAACATGCCTGAGCCATTGAAGGCCGGGCCGCTATGGCAAGTGGTACAACCTAATTCAGCAACTTTTTCCATGCCGCGAACTTGTTGCGCCGATAAGGCTGATTTATCGCCGCCTACATACTTATCATAAGGACTGTTAGGCGTAATCAAGGTTCTTTCATAAGCTGCAATCGCTTTAGTTACAGCATCTTTAGTAATGGTATCAGTGCCAAAAGCATGCTCAAAAGGCAGCTTATAACCTTCAATCGACTTCAAGCGCGCGACAACCTCATCCCAGTTTTTCATGCCCATTTCAATCGGATTAGTCACGGGACCTGCGGCTTGCGCCTCCAGACTTGCCGCCCTGCCATCCCAAAACTGGACAGCATTAAACGCGGCATTCCAAACTGTCGGCGCACTGCGTCCGCCCGTTTGACCGTTAACGCCCATAGAATTCGGCCTGTTATCCTCACCGCCCAGCATGGTGTTGTGGCAGGAAGAGCAGGAAACCGTACCGGTAGAAGACAGGCGCGGGTCGTGATAGAGCATTTGACCCAACTCAACCTTAGCAGGCGTTGTCGCATTGTCGGCCGGCGCCGGTGCTTCCGTGGGTAAAGCCTCCCAAGCCGAAGCCACCGAAACCGAACTTGCCAACGCCAACGCTGTAACCAGCGAACGAATTTTAAACATACTATCCTCCAAAATATTATTTTAATGTTATTAATGTGGGGGAACCTACACGCCCAGTAACCTTACTGCACACCCAACGGGATTGTAAGATATGAAGCGGACAAGGTACAACCATATTTCCCTTGCCGTCTTTAAACAGCGCAAAGTAGCGACGAATTTAACCGCATGACGATGAAAAAAATCGACCTCGCGTGGGCCACCAGTGCAATCGTAATTATTCGGCAATGAACAATAGAACGGTGTTAAAAAGCGTGCAAAACTTTCCAGATGCCTGGGGAACGCTCTAGATCGACGGAGCCGTTATCCAGGTCGAACGGTATGTGGGTAACACCGCCGCGCTGAATTGTTCCAGCCATATTGACGCGGTTCATCCCCACGGATGTGGGGAACACGCGCAAGTTGGCGGATTGAGCGGTCTGGTGATCGGTTCATCCCCACGGATGTGGGGAACACCTTGAGCTCGTCGTCGGTAAAGCTGATTGAGTCGGTTCATCCCCACGGATGTGGGGAACACTGACCATCAACGCAAAGGGCAAAACCAGTTGTCGGTTCATCCCCACGGATGTGGGGAACACGTGCCAAACCTGAGTTTGCAGTCCGTCAGGCGCGGTTCATCCCCACGGATGTGGGGAACACTGTAAGCTGTACAACGCCTGCATTAAGGTACGCGGTTCATCCCCACGGATGTGGGGAACACATGGACTGGCTGACCGACATCAGCAACGAACCCGGTTCATCCCCACGGATGTGGGGAACACTTTGCAACAGTTGCTGCAACGTTGGGAAATTGCGGTTCATCCCCACGGATGTGGGGAACACACTGATCATAACATATTGTTAATAAAGCGGAATAAACGCTTCCGTTTTTCTACCGAAAAAACACCGGTTTTTTACCATTAAATTGTTAAAGAACATCTTTATCCTTTTGGTCTTCAATCGGATAAAAAGAAACCAGTTTGAGCCCGTCAAACTCGACCGGCAAACGGCGGTTTTCGCCTAGGGTCAGAAAATCAAATCCCGATTCGGTATTGGTGCTCCAGGTCATAATCGCATTGCCTTCTTCAATGCCATCCACAATTTGCGCCCAGATCATCTCCCTAACTCTGGTCGATAAATCGCCGACATAAACGCCCGCCCGAATCTCAATCAACCAAACGGCTAATCGGCCTCTTAACCGGGGCGGGACGTTTTCAACTACGATGACCAACATCGCCGATACTCTCAGGGTTAGGAATGGCCGGCGCGATATTCTCTTCAGCGGGCGTCGGTATCTCAAGTTCACCGGCCGCTAAAACTTCTTCGATGGTCGGAATGATTTTTTTGAGGATTTTGCTTTGCCGGAAGATGTCGCGGCACATCAGGCGCACTTCCCGTTCCGGGTTGTGATAGTTTTTGGCCGCGATTTTAAAAGCATGCGGAATAATGTCGTCAAACTTGAACAAGTCGGCGATGTCGTAAACGAACGACAAGGGTTTGCCGGTATGAATAAAGCCGATGGCGGGCGCATAGCCTGCCGCCAGCACCGCCGCTTCGCTGATGCCGTACAAACAGGCCGTTGCCGAACTGATGCAACGGTTCGGCATATCGCCGTTATCCCAGTCGGTTTGGTCGTATCTGCGACCGTTCCATTCCACTCCGGCCTGTTTGGCTAATAACTGGTAGATTTTTTTAACCCGAGCGCCTTCTATGCCGCGCAGCTGTTCGACGCTACGCCGTTCCGGCGGCTTTTCACCGAAACGGATTTCGTACATTTTGCGCACCACTTTTAACCGCGCCGTATCGTCCAACGCCAACTTGGCCTGATACAGCAAGCGATCCGAACGCGCGCCGCCCGGCTGGCCGGACGCATGAAGCCGCACCCCGGCCTCGCCGACCCAAACCAGCAAAGTTCCGGCTCTGGCAGCCAAGGCGATAGCATGGTGAGAAACCCGTGTCCCCGGTTCGAGCATCAGGCAGGCGATACTGCCGATCGGGATATGAGTCCTGATGCCGGTTTCGTCGATAACGACAAAAGCGCCGTCTTTAACGTCAACCTGGCCTTTTTCGATAAACGCCATGGACACGCGTTCTTTCATGGTGATGGGTTTTAGGGGTGGAAGCATGGTTATTCCGGTAATAACAGATTTTGGAATGGTTTGTGATTTTTCCAGCGATAGGTTTTAAAGTCGCGTTGATCGGTTGAGAGTATGCGGCCATGGCCTAACTCTTCGGCCAAAATGACTAATGAGGCATCGGCCAAGTCCATGGGGAGATCGGCGTATTTGGACATTAACCGTTGAATATGAGGTAAATGTTTCGGATGAAGTTGAAATACATCAACATAGCCCGCATCAAGTGCCTGTAAAAAACGTAGTTGGCTTTTGCTCCCCAACAAATAACAGGTTTCAGTAATGACTGGCCAAGTCGTTATCAATCCCTCATCCAGCCGCTGCATCACCGCTAGTGAATGCGGATGGAATTTATCTTTAGGGTTAAAAAAAGCATACCAAAAACCTGTATCACTCAATACCATGTTTTTCTTTCCAGCCTTGATAAAGATATTCTTTATAAGTTACTGATAAATCTTCCGGACCTTCAGCCGTACCCGCCAGCATTTCAATTAATTTTTGATTTTTTTGTCTGCCGGTTAAGGTAGTTTTTTCATAAAGCAAATCCAAAGCCTGCTTAATTATTTCGGATGTACTTAAGGCTGTTGCCTGCTGAATGGCCTGTAGTTTTTTTTCATGACTCTCATCTAAACGTGCATTAATTCTCATAATATCGCCTCACCTCTTGTATGACTTGTCATACGCAATATAACATCAAATCCTGATCAACGATAACAGTCCGTAGCCGAAGGCTGTGGTGTTTCAAAGCCCTTACCCGTATCGCCTTACCAGCCCGAACACAGTCCTAACCTCAGACACGTAAAATACGCTGCATGAGTAAAAATCATTAATATCCAGAAAATCAGCCAGCGCCGGTTCCGATAGAACAACCTCCAGCGTCATGCCAACCCGTGCCGCGCCCGCAATTGGCTAAAAGCATCCGCACTGGAGACGGTTTTGCTTAAACCGACCGCTTGTTGGATTTGCGCCAGCATTTTCAGCAATGCCAAGGTTTCCTGCATGCGCTCATACTCGGCAACGGACTGAACCACCATAGTGGCTTCGCCGTTTTGAGTAATGATCATCGCTTGGCCGGAAGCTTTTAATTCCAAAGCAACCTGCCGGCATTAGCCTTGAGATAGCTGATCGGTTTAATGTTTTTTGATAAATTCATAGCATTCTTGTGCGTTTTGCAAAGACCTAAACTAAATTCGATTTATTTTAAACCCTCGCTAAAGAAAGCAGGCCGCAACCGAAGGCTTTGGCGGGGCCTATGCCTTTAGTTATCTGGTTATTAAAAGTCTCGGCATCGGTAACCGTCAGTATCCCATCAAACATCACCGTCTGGATCTTTCCGGTCCGACCTTCTTTAGCTTTACGAAAATACAGGACCGGTTCTGGCTGCACAATCAGCGTTTCCAACTGGGCAAAGGCTTGCAGTTTGCGCTCCAGCCAAGCCTGTTGCTGCTCCTCGTGCAACAAAGGAACACGCACGGTTTTGGAGAAGGTTTTACCTTTTTTCTCGACGCTGCCTTTACTGTTGTCTTTGATGGTTTTAATCGGATTGGCGCGCAACCTGAAACGCAGACGCTGGCCATTTTGAACATTCAAAACGTATTCGCGCTGAGCCAGTATCGCCGGGCTTTGTTCGCTGCTTTGCGGCTGCATGGCCGATTGCAGCAATACCTGAGCGCCCATGCCTTTTTGCAGTTGTTCAACGCGAAACAGGAATTCCCGATCCGCGTCTTCAAAGCCAGAAAACAACCGCCATAAGGCTTGATGGAACTGATAGGGATTTTGGGCTTGTTGCCAGGGGATATGGATTTTACTCAGGTACATGCGACTCTCCTGCCGTCATAAACAGCGTTCGGCTGGCAAATTGCCGGGGTTGGTGAATAATCGGCACATCGCGCTTTTTCAGAGGTATTGCTCCGGCACTCTTTTCTTCGCTATAGACAGTGCCTTGATTGCGGCCGATTTGCGCCAAAGCGGACAGCGCCGACTCGGCAGACAGCAACGTTTCAAACAATGGCCTTGCCAGCGGGCAACTTCGCCGCCCCAATACCGGCGTGTAAATCGGCTGTTTAACTGCCTGAGCAATTTCAACCAGTAACACGACGGGTTCGGGATTGTTCCACACCGCAACGGTGTAGCAAGCGTCCTGCCAGTATTCGCGCCAAGTCTGGATGGTATCGTGGCTTTTCAGGCCGCGATAATCTTCTCTGGCATTTTTGACGGTGTGATAGTCGGTCATTTTTTGGCCTTGCTTATCGACCCGTACTGCAAATGACACACTACCGGCCAAATCTTGCTGCCGGTTTTGATCGGTACGTTCAACGCCTAAGCAAGCACCCAGCAGACCTAATAAAGCGCTCCGGCCGGGAAACAGTTCGGAAGGTCGCAAACCCTCGAAGCTCTCCCGCCCCCAAGCCTGCATCGGGCCTTGCAGTTTTAAGATTAAATATTCGCGCATGGCATGTTCCGATTAGGCTTGGCCGTTGCTTCTTAACCAGTTTTCAAGTCCAGGTAGCGATGACTTGGCATCGATTCCCGTCGGTAATGCTACATCATCTAACGCAAATTCCGCGCAACGTTCGACCAAACCATAGCCGCGATGGACTTTATCCCAATAATTATTCAACTTTGCTATTGAAGGCTCGCGAAACCCGCCCTTGTGGTCTGTTTTGACCGGTTCTTCAAAAGCATTCGCCAAAGAAACCGGTTGATGGGAAAAACCGACCAATGCCACATCGGCCAGATTATGCGCGGCGAAACTTTGCTGCTTGGCACTGGGTACTTCGGTTGTCAGCATGTGCAAAACGTGTGCGGCAATATCCAAGGCTTTTGCTCTGCTTTCTGCGCTTTCGTCGGCTTTGATGTCCGGCAACAAGCCAAGATTGACCTGTAACTGTTTAAGATTGAGGCTGGCATAACGATAGAAAACACCGGATGAAAATTCCTGGGTATCCAAATGGCCGGAGCCCAACTCCTGCAAGTCATCGACAGCGGTAAACCAGTCGATGTCCGCATCGACGGCGTGGGTGGTAATCGCATGGGCGACGGCCAGCGCGCCGTCGATTTTACCGACCGCACTCATCAATCCCGAAGTTGCCATGCGCCCCGATAAGGCTATATCCAAACCATTCGCTAACGCTTGTCTAAAAGCTTGGCCGTTTTTTTCGATCTGCTTTTGCAGCTTTTTCTCGTCGACACCGTCCGCTTCCAGCGCTTTGATTTGATCGCAAAAATAGGCGATTTCTTCCAACACCCAAGGAGCGACCGCATCGTCTTTAGCATCGTCGGCACTGCTGTCTTTACCGGAGATATAGTCAATAGCTTGCTTGACAATGCTTTCATCGTAACGGTCGGATAATGCGGCAATGGCATCGTTTTGAAAATCCGCCAAACGCTTAGTGCGAACGCTGGGTTCGCCTAAATGCTGGCGATAATAATCGCTGTGACGCATGGTGCGTTTTAAACTTTGACTGGAAACCCGCACCCGCCGCTTACCGCCGAAAATAGCGGATTTTTGCATGTTCATGTCGTCGCGATTCAAGCAGGATGGACTGTGGGAAATCAGGATGTGAAAGTTGATAAAGTTCTCGTTCATAGTTTGGGTTCCTTTTACGCGGTGGCTTTTGATTTGGTGTTTTGGTAATAGAAGAAATCTTCCAGTAACTGGCGCTTGGCTTGATCGTTCCAGTAATACAAGGTTTTTGCCGTTGTCCGCCAATCCAGCGTCGGATTGGCCTGCTTTAACAATCGGCGCAATTGAATCAAGTCGTTGGGTTCTTGCGAACGGATCACCATGAACAGGCGTTTTTCGTTGATGTCGGCCTTGGCTAATGCCCTGCCCAACGAATCGCCGTTTTCCTGATGTTTAACCAGCGGCAAGCAATACAACAACCGCTGCATGCCTTTGTGGGCTTTGTTATCCTGCAATACCCGGTAAAAAGCCGGTACTTCAATCAAGTCAACGGGATTCATGACCCGTTTCAATTCCGCTTGCGGGCCGGGTTTTAATGCCTGATAGCGTTGGTATAACGCCAAAAAATCGGGCGTTTTGTTTTCTCCCTCACTCATGGGTTTTCTCCTTAGGGTTCCAGTTCTTTAAAAGACTTATGTAAAGAGCGTCTTGCCAATGCCAAGGCTTTCAACATTTTCGGTTCTTGCCGGTAAGGTTCGGTCGCTTGATTGAACAAATCGATAACAACGGCCTTGAGGTGCTTATTTAAGGTTCGTAACTCATCTTGCGAGGCTTCAAATTTAATGGCCGCCAAACTGTTATGCATCAGGCTTTCCGTTTGTTGGTAATAGACGGCTTCAACTGGATCGCAAAGATTGACGCCGGAACCGTTCACTTTATCCTTGATGCCGACGGCAAACAGGTACAACGCTTTTCTTAATGCCGTTTTGTATGCCAAGCCGCCAGTAATAATCTGTTGAATCACGTCGCCATGCTCGGCCCAGCCTTGCGCCAGGCTAAACAATTCATGGCGACGCTCCAATACGGTTGCCTGATTGTTGCGATAACCGCCGATAATCAGTTGAATCTTATCGGTCGCCATAAAGGTTCTGGCTTGCTGAATAACCGGCGCGGTTTGCTGGCCTTCCTTGTCGTTTTGCCGGTCAACCACCAACCGGCTCATGTGCGTCCAGGTCGGTGCAATGGTAGTAAAAGAGGGGAACTTTTCTTCCCGTTCGCCTTTTTTAACGGAGAACGTTCGTGAAGATAATGGATGCGGCCAGACGCCTTCTATCGTGTAGCTGAATTTGGCTTTATTAAAGCCGTTATAAACCGGTTCGTAACATCCACAACAACTGCAATTAGCCGAGGCTTGGGAAGGCAATAGTTCAAAATAGGCCGGTTGCCATAACAAACCGCGATTCAGGCCGATTCTGGAAACCGGTATTTTGGCGTCGGCTTTTATTTTGTCCAGATAATTGGGCAACTGGTCTTTGGTCGCTGAATACCAAGGCATAACGGATTCCGCCGTATCTTCGGTCAACACATTCAACCAAATTGTTTCCCTGAGTGTGCGCGCCTTAATCAAGATCGTGATCGGCGTACTGCCGCGCAAACTGCCTTTAAAACCGCCGCCCATGCTCGGACAGTTATTGGCGGCATTAAACAGTGCAATTGCGACACAGCCGCCGCATAAAGCTTCAGCCAAACCTTGCGGATTGACAAAGGCTTTATTGGTGCCGTCTGCGACCCCCGCCAGCAATTTATCCATCGGAGTTGGTTGGGTAGATTTCACTCCCCGTATTTGCATGAACGGCGTTTCCGGGTGATTCAAATCGAACCAAGCCATTTTTTCCCGACTGGCCTCGGCATAGGTTTCCGAGGTTATCGGTTCTCTGAGCAATTGAACCAATGCCTTTTTGTCTTTGGGAATAAATAACGCTTGAGTAATAGCGCATAAAAGCTGCAAACAGGCCAGTTCCATATCGTCACGCGGCAAACAAATCTCACCGGTTTGTTCGCCGCACAATAGTTGCTGCAAGCTTATTTTCCGGTAGTTGCTTTGATGTTGGATTGGTATCCAGGCATCCGTGAGTAAATTCATGAGTTCTCCTTGGGCTTATCCATACGGGTTAATCCTGTATGGGCGTGATAAAAATAGGTGTAGTTACCCTGTTGCGCGACAAAATGGCCGTCTGTAATTGCCTGCATGGACAGCCAAATAAAACCGTCTTTATCGGCTTCCGGCAACCTGCCGTGCTTACCCCAGCTTTTCGGCACGGCAACGCTATTCAGATTGATGGTCTCCAAGCGTTTGCTTTCATCCAACTTGTCTATAAGCTCACCGTTTAACAAACAACGTTCACCCTGCATATCGGTATAGAAAGGAGTCAAATTCAGGTTCATGTCGCCGTCACGGGTCAATGCGGAAACATTGCTATCGTTGTCGGAAAGTAGTTCGTCCATTTTGCTGTTAATCAGCTGTCTAGCCGTCATTTGGCTGGCATAGCAGTCTTTTTCGTAAGCCTCGTAACTTTTCAGCACCCATTCCGGTTCATTCGGCCATGCCTCTTCGTTATAAACCGGTTCTATCCAATCCCGGTAAGCCGCGGGGAAGCTGACTTGGGATTCCGTTTCTTGCTCCGCTTGCTGTAAGCATTGCTGAGTCCGCCACAGCACCCGGCTATTTCCGTAGATCAATTCATGCAATTCATAATCGTCTTCAGTCGGCAATAAAACGGTACAAACCGGTTGCTGATAGTACTCCGGTCTACTGCGTAAGTGGCGGTGTAAACGCCCCATGCGTTGAAACAATAAGTCTACCGGGCAAAGCTGGGTAATCAGCCAGTCGAAATCCAGATCCAGCGACTGTTCGACCACTTGGGTAGCGATTAGTAAATGGCCCTTGCTTCTGGCGTCTGCCGGGACGGGTTCTGCACCGAACAGATTGAGAACCGCTTGTTCTTTCTTTTGACGATCAGCGAAGATAAAGCGGGAATGAAACAGTAGGAGCTGATCCTCGCTGAGTCGTTGGTCTTGTTTGATCGAGTCTGATACTTGTTGATAAAGCTGTTGTGCGACCGCGACGAGATTGCAAACCAGACACACTTGAGCGCCCTGCGCTACGGCATCAAGCAAACGTTGAATCAAGTCATCGCCGGGCAATAAGTGGGGTGTTTTAATCAGTTCCAGTTGTACCGATGTCGGTTCGGGTTGCTGATCGGGTTGTTCCACTAAATCGAAAAAGGCCGTTTGACCTGCGTTGCAATGACTGATCAACGGATAGGCTTGATTGGTTGCGGCTAATTCACAGCCCCAGGCTTTCGCCAACTGGGCTTTTTGATGGAACGGCAAAGTCGCCGACAATAGAATCGCGCTGCCCCCGGCAAGGCGCTGCTGCTCCAGCACCGCATCCAGCAAGCCGTACATATAGCTGTCGTAAGCATGGACTTCGTCAATGATCAAAACGCTGCGGCCAATACCGAAGCCGCGCACAAACTTGTGCTTGACCGGCAGCACCGACACCAGAACCTGATCAACGGTACAGACACCAATCTGGCCGAGAAAGACCCGTTTGCGGCTTTGCGCCAACCAGTTGCCGCATTGCACCCAGGCCTCTTCATGACCTTGCGCCGTATGCGGCTGGCAGGCCTGTTTCAAATCGATGAAATTCTGTTCGTATTTCGCCCGTCCATGCGCCAACACCACATTGGTTTGATTGGCAAACAGCAAAGGCGCGGCCTTTTCCAAGCGTTTCAACATCGCATTGGCCGTGGCCTGAGTCGGCAAGGCAAACACAATGCTGTCAGCCAAGCCCAATGCCAACAGCTGCCATGCGTATGCCAAAGCGGTTTCGGTTTTCCCCGAACCTGTCGAGGCTTCTATCAGCGTTAAGCCTTGTACTTTGGGTAACAGTTCAACAAGGGATTGCACTTGTCGCGGCGGATAACCATTCAATAACGCATCGATAGCTTGATACGGCCTTATTTGGCTGATGACGCCCGCTTCATGTAACGCTTTTTTCGCAATCTTCAATCGACATTCATACCACTGCGCTAATTTGTCACAAGGCTGGTCGTCGTAAGTAAACAGTTCGGACGATCCCAGCCAATCGCTTACCGAACAGAACCCGGCCAACATTGTTGCAGCCGATTGGCTGTTTTTAGTGGTTGCAAGCAATGGCGGGGTATTGTCCAGCGACAATCCGGCAGGTGTAAGAAACAACAGTTCCAAGGCGCTCAGCCATTGCAGCCGTGATTGTTTAAATATGTCCAGAATCAGTTGCGAAGTACTATGCAGATGGTATTTCGGATTGTCTTTTTCATGATCTTGCGGCACAACGCCATGATGTCCGACTACCGGCGCTAACCAACTACACCACCTCATCCAATCATCATTATCATCGACATAGAAATCGTCTTCCCCTGGCGAAAATCGTTCCTTCAAATCCTGATAAAACCAGTACAGTCCGGCCGGGCCGTGGTTATACTCTTTAATCGATTGCCCGTTTAGTTGCGTTGGAATTGAACTTAACTCGGTGTTGACCGCTTTCCATGCTTCCAAGGCTTTGCGCTGAAAACGCAAATCGAATTTGCCGTAATCGTGCAACGTGATAAAAAACAGCAGCCAAGCACGGGTTTGTTTTTCATTTAAACCGGTAATCTCAATAAAACAGTGGCTAATATCCCGGCTCTGCCGCCACCAAACATCCGCTACCGCCGCCACATCCAGACAATGATACGGCAACAGATGATAGCTATTACCCTGCTCGTCATCCAAACTCGTCTTGCCCCAATATCGGTACATTTCCATCTCCTAACTCTTAACTTAAGCACCATTATCCACACTTACAATCTCATTCCATGATATTGAACTTTATTTGTTATAAATTTTTTGCATGGCTTCTATTTGCTCCTTGACGCTGTCAACCAAAAACTGCGGCGATTTAACCTCCACTTCCTTTGATTTTTTCTTGTTTTGTTTAGCATGGACGGCCGACTGCTCTATGATTGAAATATTCAATAAAGCGCAGCTATTCAACGGTTGCCGACTATGAATAATAGACACGGATACCCAAAGTAAGCGCCTCTAAGCAGCACTGATTGACGGGTTGAAACGGATTTTATCAGTGTTTATCAGTCAAATTGGTGTTATTAGTTGCCGACGGTGGTTTACACTGTTTGCTGATCTTCGGCGGGGTGTTTTTTGCACGGTAAGCGAGTGCAAAAGCGAGGAGATGAGCAGCCTACAGCGTCATGTCGCTAAGCGAAAGACAGCGTTCTTTTGCCTTGCCCCTGTTGACGCTCCTTTTTTACTACGAACGTTACACTACGACAGGAGCTTAATAATGCGCAAAATAATGATCAATCAATCCGCTGAAAATAACCTATCTTCCGATCTGAGTTTTCTGGATCTGGAACATCTTGCCCAAGTGGAGTTTACCTCGGAGTGCCCGGAGCATCCTGTTGAATCCGCCTTGTTGCTGACGGAGGATTCGGGCACAGGATGGCAGGCGGCAAGCGCCGGCGAGCAAACGATTCGCCTGGTTTTCGATCAACCCTGCACTATTGAACATATTTTCCTGGTGTTCGATGAGCGGCAACAGGCGCGCACCCAGGAGTTTGTGCTGCTTTGGTTGATGGACAAAGACAGCACTTACCGGGAGATTCTACGACAGCAATTCCACTTTTCTCCTCCGAACACTACGCGAGAAACCGAGCATTATGAGGTTAAGCTCAGTCAATTAAAGGTGTTGGAATTAAGAATAATTCCAGACATCAGCGGGGGTGACGCTTGCGCCGGACTTAAACAGTTGCGTCTTGGGTAAATGCCGCTTCTAATAGGCACGGCTGTGATAGCTAAACAAATAATAAAAAAATAGCGTGGGCTTATAGGCTTATAGCTAAACCAAGCAAAGAGGAGAGGTAGTTATGATGTTTCCAACATCTGCATCAGTTGTTATCGCATTATTGATGGGTATTGTAGGGGGCGCATTCGTGATTTGGGAATTGCGGCGCGTTCTTGGCTATGACCAAGGTAATGAAGCCATGCAAGCGATTGCAAAGGCTATTCAGGAAGGATCGGCGGCTTTTTTGTCGCGCGAGTATCGGGTTATCGCGATTTTTGTGGCGATTGTCGCCACGGTTATTTCTATATTTTTGCAATGGCAGACCGCATTCTGTTTTGTGGTGGGGGCGGTTGCGTCGGCGGGCGCGGGCTATCTGGGCATGTATGTGGCGGTTCGAGCCAATGTCCGAACCGCGGCAGCGGCCGGCCGCAATCTGCATGAAGGGTTGCGCGTCGCCTTCGGCAGCGGCTCGATTATGGGCATGGCGGTGGTCAGTTTCAGCCTGATCGGCATGACGGTATTGTTTTTGATCTTTAACGGCAATCCGAACCAGCTGACCTATATTACCGGCTTCGGGTTCGGCGCGAGCAGCATTGCGCTGTTTGCAAGGGTCGGCGGCGGCATTTACACCAAGGCCGCCGATGTGGGCGCTGACTTGGTCGGCAAGGTCGAGCAGGGCATTCCCGAGGACGATCCGCGCAATCCGGCGGTCATTGCCGATAATGTCGGCGATAATGTCGGCGATGTCGCGGGCATGGGCGCCGACTTATTTGAAAGTTATAGCGGTTCCATTATTGCTGCGGCAACGTTGGGTGCGGCGTTGGGCGCAAAGTCGCCGGCTTTTATCGGCTTGCCTTTTCTGGTTGCCGCGGTAGGCATTATCGCCAGTCTTTTCGGTATTTATATGGTGACCGGCGAAGAACAAAAACAGTCGGAAAACGGCAATGATTCCCTTATCGCTCGCAGCGCCCGTTTTATCGGGCAGTATGTGATAAAAATTGACGAGAATGCCAGCCTGGATGATTTGTTGAAAGCGTTGCGCCATTCGGTCTGGGGGGCTTCGGTGATCATTCTGGGGCTTTCTTTAATGGCTGTATTGGTTTCGGGGATCAGTTTCAATTATTGGCTGGTTATTCTGGTCGGATTGGTGGCGGGCAACGCTATTGCTTATGTGACTGAGTATTACACATCCTATACTGATAAACCCACGCAAGCCATTGCCCATGCAACGCAAACGGGCGCGGCAACAACCATTATCCAAGGTTTGGCTGTCGGCATGATGAGTACCGTATTTCCGGTATTGATTGTCGCGGCGGCTATCTTGCTGAGTATCTGGTTGGGCCATAAAGCCGATGGCTCCATTGCCGCAGGTCTTTATGCGGTTGCTCTGGCGGGCGTGGGGATGTTAAGCACCTTGGGCGTTACCTTGGCGACTGATGCTTACGGCCCGGTTGCCGATAATGCGGGCGGCATTGCCGAGATGAGCCATTTACCCAGTGAAGTGCGCCACCGCACCGACGCGCTGGATAGTTTGGGCAATACTACTGCCGCTACCGGCAAAGGTTTTGCGATTGGTTCGGCGGTGCTCACCGCATTAGCCTTGTTGGCGGCTTATGTGACGGCGGCAAAAATCGATAATTTGAATATCCTGGGGCCTACCATGTTGCCGGGCATTTTGATTGGCGCGATGATGCCTTATCTGTTTTCCGCGCTGACCATGATGGCAGTGGGTAAAGCGGCGCATGAGATTGTTGTTGAGGTGCGTCGTCAGTTCCGCGAAATTCCGGGTTTGATGGAAGGAACGGGGCAGCCTGATTATGCCACTTGCGTCGGTATCAGCACCGAAAGCGCGTTGCGGGAAATGATTTTGCCCGGCGCCTTGGCGGTTGTGGTGCCGTTGGTTGTGGGGCATGTGTTGGGTAAGGAAGCGCTTGCAGGTATGCTGGTAGGCACTATGTCGTCCGGTTTCCTGTTGGCGGTGATGATGGCTAATGCGGGCGGCGCCTGGGACAATGCGAAAAAATGGATTGAAACGGGGCAGTTCGGCGGTAAGGGTTCCGACTCCCACAAAGCGGCGGTGGTCGGCGACACCGTGGGCGACCCGTTTAAAGACACCAGCGGCCCGTCGTTGAATATTTTGATCAAGTTGATGACCATCGTCAGTCTTGTGTTTGCCAGTTCATTCGGTTCGGGGTGGTTTAATTTTTAAAGCGTATCTATATTGGTATAAAGCCGCGAAGACGCGAAAGACTGCAAGGATGCGTGAGGTGTAACAATGCAGGGGGAATTGTTGAGGGTGGAAATAAACTCCTTGTTCTTCGTGCCTTCGTGGCGATAATCTTTAAACATACGTATATTGATACATGCAGTGACTAAAATCCAAGCTATGAGGTTGATATGTTTAAACGACTGATTGTTTTGTTGATAATAACTATTTTGTCCGGTTGCGGTTATAACACCTTGCAGTCAAGTGACGAGGACATCAAAGCGACCTGGGCGGAAGTGCTGAACCAGTACCAGCGACGCGCCGACCTGGTGCCTAACCTGGTTAATGTGGTGAAAGGCTATGCGGCTCACGAAAAGGATGTGCTGACCGAAGTGACCGAGGCCCGGGCAAAAGTGGGTTCGATACAGGCCACCCCGGAATTGGTTAATGATGAGCAGGCGTTCCAAAAGTTTATTGCCGCTCAGGGGCAAATGACCAGCGCGATTTCAAGGCTGTTGGCAGTGGCGGAAAACTATCCGCAACTGAAAGCCGACGATCTGTTCCGTGATTTACAGGCGCAACTGGAAGGTACGGAAAACCGTATCACCGTGGCGCGCAATCGCTATATCGCTGCGGTCAAGGAATACAATATTACCGTGCGCTCTTTTCCTTCCAATTTTACCGCGATGATGTTCGGTTACCAGACCAAGCCGAGCTTTACGGTAGAAAACGAACAAGCCATTGCGGTGCCGCCTAAAGTGGATTTCGGCGCGCCTGCAAAGGTTGGCGGTCAGTAATATGTTGTCTGCGATATTTCCCGGAGTCCGCTACGGAGCCGGATTTTTTCTGTTGCTGTTTTGCCTGACGGCGGAGGCAGTGGTTGGCGTCCCCGAGTTATCGAGTCGCGTCACCGATCTCACTGCCACGCTCAGTGCTGAACAGGTCTCGGCATTGGAAAATAAGTTGGCTGCATTCGAGGCTAAAAAAGGCAGTCAGATCGCTGTATTAATGGTGCCGACTACTCAACCCAAAGATATCGCCGAGTTCGGCATAGAAGTTGCCGATTTATGGCAAATCGGTCGCAAAGGAGTTGATGACGGCGTCATCCTGATAGTGGCCAAGGACGACCGCAAGCTGCGTCTGGAAGTCGGCTATGGGCTGGAGGGTGTTATTCCTGATGCGGTTGCCAAGCGGGTGATAGCGGAGACTATTACACCGTATTTTAAGGGCGGCGACTATGCGGGCGGCATTGATGCGGGAATTACGCAGCTAATGGCGTTGATCGAAGGAGAGGCCTTGCCCGCGCCGTCTGCAAGTTCGAATGAAGGACTGGGGGAGGGGGCTTTTATATTCATTTTGATGGGCGGCTTAATCGCAGGTTTTCTGCTGTCAGTCATGATGGGGCGGGTCATGGCCGGCATGGTGGCGGGATTGGGGAGCGGCCTGCTGGCCGCGTTGATTTTTGGGGTGGCTTTTTCGGCAGCGTTATTTGTCGGCTTAATGGTTTTTTTTATGGTTGGGGTTCGTTCAACAGGCGGGCGCGGTTGGTCTAATGGCGGCGGCTTTGGCGGCAGTAGTGGCGGCGGTTCATGGAGCGGTGGCGGCGGCCGTTTTGGCGGAGGAGGCGCATCAGGATCATGGTAAATATTAAACGTTGGTTTCGTCATGCTTTTATGCCGCCGTGGCGTTGGCGCATGTTGTTTTCCAGGGCGGTGCTGGACGATATAGAAAAAGCGGTAAAGAATTCCGAGTATCAGCATAGCGGCGAGCTGCGTTTTGCCGTTGAAAATGCGCTTGCATTGGCCCAGGTTTGCCGAGGCATATCGGCTCGTCAGCGGGCGATAGAGGTATTTTCAAATTTGCGGATCTGGGACACTGAACAAAACAGCGGTGTTTTGATTTATGTGTTGCTGGCGGATCGTGAGGTCCATATTGTTGCAGACCGGGGTATTGCCAAGTGCGTTGCGCAAGCCGAGTGGGATGCGGTGGCGGAGGCGATGCAGAAGGAATTCAGGAACGGCGACTTTCTGCACGGGTCGTTGCAAGGCATTGAGCGCATTACGATGTTGCTGGCTACGCATTTTCCGGCCGGTACTGATAATTGTAATGAGCTTTCCAATAAGCCTGTTATCGTTAAGTAACGGGCGTTTATTTGTCACGAAGAAAAGACGGTGATGGGAATATTTGATTTAATTTTAGATTGCATGAAAGGCTTTTTGTTGTTGTAAGTATTTGATTATAAATTTATTTTTTAAATAATTACTCGGTTTATATAGAGTAAAAATTTCGTGTCCTTTATGTCTTCATGGAGATAATCTTTTTATAAACCCCGCATGCGGATTTGACGAAGTTATTGTTTCCATATACCATTACCCGGTTATGTTAGCTCGATTACCTGAATATATAGACCCCTTGCACCTGGCTGATAAGCGTGGTGAATTGAAGGGGCAAATACCTGTAAGTAGCTTGGATCGTTTAGCGGATATGCTGTTCAACGATACGGGAGCTGTAACCGTGGATCTTTTTTTTGGTCGGGAAGGAAGATTGGCCAAAGTTGAAGGGCGGATAGAAGCGGTTCTGGAACTTACCTGTCAAAATTGCCTGCAAGCAGTGCAATGGCCTGTCAAAAATACCGTCAAGCTGGGTATTGTTACTTCAGTAGATCAAGCGGACAGATTGCCCGATGATTATGAGCCGTTGCTGGTTGATGAAGAAAAAATCCTTCTAAAAAACATTATTGAAGACGAGTTGTTGCTTATTTTGCCTGCATTTCCCAAGCATCAGCACGATTGTCTCGCCCATAAATCGGGCAACAATAAAGTGGATTTTTTATTAAGTGAACAGCAGTCGCCTACCGAAAACCCTTTTTCCATCTTAGCCAAATTAAAAAACACTGGAGATTTATAATGGCCGTACAAAAAAGTAAAGTAACGCGTTCAAGACGCGGTCAACGTCGTTCGCACGATGCGTTAACTGGCAGAACCTTGTCTCAGGACCCGATGACAGGCGAAACGCATATTCGCCACCATGTTACTCCGGATGGCTTCTTTAAAGGCCGTCAAATCGTAAGCAACGGCGACGAAGATTAATACCTCTTTTCACCTTGCAGTATGAGGATGCGCCGAAGTTGATCGAATCAGGTCAAGTTCGGCTTTTTTATAATAACTCAGGAGTCATCCGTAAGCGTGAGCCTAACAATTTCGATTGATGCAATGGGCGGGGATTACGGTCCTGAAGTCACCATTCCGGCATCATTGGATTGTTTAAAGAACAATCCAGACTTAAAACTGATCTTAGTGGGCGATGAGGCTGTTCTTAAGCCGCAGTTAGCTCAGGCATTGATTGATTACCAAGATAGACTCATCATTCAGCATGCATCCCAGTGTGTTGAAATGGATGAATCGCCATCCAAAGCGCTTAAAAATAAAAAAGATTCGTCAATGCGGGTTGCCATCAACCTGGTTCGTGACGGGCGGGCAGATGCTTGCGTGAGCGCCGGCAATACCGGTGCTTTAATGGCTACTGCCCGATTTGTGCTTAAAATGATTCCCGGGATTGATCGGCCTGCCATTATTTCCACGTTACCGTCAATTAATGGGCATACCCATGCGCTTGATCTGGGGGCGAATGTGGATTGTACGGCGGAGCACCTTTTTCAATTCGCAGTGATGGGCGCCGAGCTGGTTAAAGCGGTTGAGAATATTGATAATCCCAAAGTGGGCTTGTTAAATATCGGCGAAGAAGATATGAAAGGTAATGAGCAGGTTAAAGCGGCCGCAAAATTACTGGAGAATTCATCGTTGAACTACATAGGTTATGTGGAAGGCGATTCTTTAAATGCCGGTCATATCGAAGTCGATTTGATTGTTGCCGATGGTTTTGTCGGTAATGTTGCTCTCAAATCCATTGAAGGCGCGGCAAAAATGATCGGTACTGCGTTGAGAGAAGCTTTTGGCAAAAGCATGATAACCAAGTTGGCGGGATTGCTGGCCTATCCGGTGCTCAAATCGTTTAAAAAACGTATCGACCCGCGCTTGTATAATGGTGCAAGCTTTTTAGGATTGCGCGGCTTGGTTATTAAAAGCCATGGCGGCGCTGACGTGCTGGCGTTTAAGACGGCTATTCATCTTGCTGAAATTGAAGTCAAAAAAGATGTTATTAAAAAAATAAGCGAGCAAGTCGAAAAGACTTTAGCTCTAAGAGAGAATGCATGATTCGTTATTCAAGAGTGATCGGCACCGGCGGTTATTTGCCGGAACAAGTTCGCACCAACGAACAAATATCGCAAACTGTCGATACTTCCGATAGTTGGATTTTTGAGCGAACCGGCATTAAAAGCCGTCGTATTGCCGGCGCTGAAGAGACGGCCTCAAGTATGGCGGAGATTGCTGCTAGGCAAGCTATAGACGCGGCCGCTTGTGATCCCGATGAGATTGATTTGATCATTGTTGCGACCGGCACGCCCGATCGTGTTTATCCGAGCACAGGCTGTTTATTGCAGCGGCGCTTGGGTATTAAAAACTGCGTCGCTTTTGATGTGCAGGCTGCCTGTTCGGGGTCCATTTTTGCGTTGAGTATTGCCGATCAGTATATAAAGTCGGGCGCTGCTAAGAAGGTTTTGGTTGTCGGTTCCGAAATCTGTTCGCGCCTGGTCGATTGGACTGATCGAGGTACTTGTATTCTGTTTGGTGATGGCGCGGGCGCGGTATTGCTGAGCGCCTCGGACGAGGCGGGTATCTTATCGACCCATATTCATTCTGACGGTGAATATGAAGATCTGCTGTATTGTCCAAACCCTCAGGCGGCTACCGAAGCGAATGCCGATGAGGTCGGTTACATCAATATGCGCGGTAATGAGGTGTTCAAAGTGGCGGTCAACACACTGGGCCGCATTGTCGATGAAACGTTGGCTGCCAATAATATGCAGCAATCCGATGTCGACTGGTTGGTGCCTCATCAAGCGAACACGCGAATTATTGCGGCAACGGCAAAAAAGTTAAAAATGTCCATGGATCATGTTATTTTGACCCTTGAAAATCAAGGCAATACCTCATCCGCATCGGTGCTGCTCGCTCTTAATGAGGGCGTTCGAGACGGCCGCATTCAACGCGGTCAGGTTGTTTTGCTTGAAGCCTTTGGGGCCGGATTCACTTGGGGTTCCGCGCTAATCAAATACTAAAAACGTATTGAAATGAACAACCAAATTTATAATGTAGCTTTTGTTTTTCCAGGTCAAGGTTCGCAGTCTGTCGGCATGTTAGTTGATTTGGCCGCTGTTTACCCAGAGGTGAAGCGTGTCTTCGAGCGGGCATCCGATGCGCTGGGCAAGGATTTGTGGTCTATTGTCGCCAATGGCCCGGAAGACGAGCTTAATCAAACCCATAATACACAACCTGCAATGTTGGCCGCCGGGGTGGCGGTTTGGGAGGTCTGGCGTAAGCTCAGTGATGTGCGTCCCGCATGGATGGCTGGACACAGCTTGGGCGAATATACCGCTTTGGTGTGTTCGAGCGCCATGTCGTTTGAAGACGGCATAAAACTGGTTGCGGCAAGAGGGCGACTGATGCAGGAGGCGGTGTCTTCCGGCGTCGGCGCAATGGCGGCAATTTTGGGGCTTGAAGATCATCAGGTTGTTAAGGTTTGCGCCGATTCGGCGGAGGGTGAAATAGTCTCGGCGGTCAACTTCAATTCGCCGGGGCAGGTGGTTATTGCCGGTAACGTTGCCGCCGTTGAAAGAGCCATGCTGGCGGCAAAAGCGGCAGGCGCCAAACGAGCTGTACTGTTGCCGGTCAGCGTGCCTTCGCATTGTGCGTTAATGGAGCCTGCGGCCGAAAAGCTGGATGAGCAATTGCAGCAGACGGTGATTGACACGCCGAAAATGACGTTGATTCATAATGTAGATGTTGCATCGCACAGCGCCCCCGAAGTCATCCGTAATGCATTAAAAGAACAACTCTACAAGCCGGTGCGCTGGGCCGACAGTATCAAGTTTATGCATGACCAGGGCGTCACCTGTTTTGTTGAATGCGGTCCCGGCAAGGTGCTGATTGGGCTGAATAAGCGTATCGCCAAAGATGCCGAGCATCTGTCTATTTATAATCCGGAAACATTAAGCAAAGTATTGGAGCAACTCAATGGATAAACAAGTAGCTTTAGTAACGGGTGCCAGTCGCGGCATCGGTCGGGCAATCGCGGAAAGATTGGCTCAGGATGGTTTTTTTGTGGTAGGCACTGCCACCACAGATAACGGCGCTGAATCGATTTCGGCCTATCTGGGCGAGCATGGCAAGGGCTTAAAGCTTGACGTCGCCAATTCTGACTCCATTGCAGAGGTTATGAAAGTTGTGAATGACGAGATTGGCGCTCCGGTGGTGCTGGTCAATAATGCCGGCATTACCCGCGACAATTTGTTGATGCGCATGAAGGACGAAGAATGGGATGATATTATCGATACCAACCTGACTTCGGTTTTTCGCATGAGCAAAGCAGTGCTGCGTGGCATGATGAAAGCCAAAACAGGGCGTATTATCAATATTTCATCGGTAGTCGGTTCGACCGGTAATGCCGGACAGGCAAATTACGCAGCTGCAAAAGCCGGCATGGTCGGCTTTGCCAAATCCATGGCTAAAGAAGTGGGTTCGCGCAATATCACCATCAACACAGTATCGCCTGGGTTTATCGATACCGATATGACCAAGGAGCTGAGTGAGGATATTAAAAATGCCTTGCTGTTGTCTATTCCGCTGTCTCGTTTAGGTAGGGCGGAAGAAATAGCGCATACGGTTTCATTCCTGGCTTCCGATGGCGCAGCCTATATCACGGGTGAAAACATTCATGTCAATGGTGGCATGTTCATGCCGTAAGGGGTGTGCCTATAGTCCGTATGTATGTTGATGCCTTAATATTGTGACATTGCTGCAATATAAAGTATAATTGCCCCGCCGTCTGGAATTTCCGGAGACGGGATTTCAAATAAAATTAATAACAATACTATTGTAGGTCTCGGATTAGACGCTGGGAGACTACATTGTTTGAGGACAATAATTATGAGTAACATTGAAGAACGAGTAAAAAAGATTGTTGCAGAACAATTGGGTGTTAAAGAAGATATCGCTACTGATGCTTCATTCGTAGATGATCTTGGTGCTGATTCTCTTGATACAGTCGAACTCGTCATGGCTCTTGAAGAAGAATTCGAATGCGAAATTCCAGACGATGAAGCTGAAAAAATAACAACTGTTCAGCAAGCTATCGATTACGTAGTAAAAAACGCTTAAAACTGATCTTTAGTTGATGAACTTGTAGGTTGGGTTACGACTGCACGGATGCAGAATGTGGAGCAATGCCGGAAATAATTGCCGGCGGCTGCATGGACGCAAAAGGTAAAGCAATGCATGAGGCGATTGCAAAACGTAGCGTAACCCATACTTAGTGCTTTGATGTCGTGGCACGATGCACGCTTAGCCTACAAAACCGACTCTTTATTCCCCTCCTTTATTTTTCTTACGGTAAATCACATTGAGCAAACGTCGAGTTGTAATAACTGGATTAGGCGCAATCACGCCTTTAGCTAACACGGTCTCAGCAACATGGGACGGTATTATTAACGGTAAAAGCGGCATAAGCCCAATTGATTCCTTCGACATTTCTTCTTTTGCCACTACCTTTGGCGGCGTTATAAGGAATTTCGATGTTAGCCAGTATATTCCCGAAAAAGATGCCAAGCGCATGGATGGTTTCATCCATTACGGTATTGCAGCGGGCTGTCAGGCGATTGAAGATTCAGGTATTGAAGTAACCGAGGCTAATGCCGAACGCATCGGCGTTGCAATCGGATCGGGTATCGGCGGTATTACCGGTATTGAAGAATGTTATGCCGTTTACGACAAGAGCGGCCCACGACGTATCTCGCCGTTTTTTGTTCCCGGCAACATCATTAATATGATTTCCGGCAACCTTTCAATCAAGTACGGGTTAAAAGGTCCAAATTATGCCATTGTTACCGCGTGTTCAACAGGCACCCATAACATTGGCGATGCAGCGCGTTTAATTAAATACGGCGATGCCGATGTCATGATCGCCGGCGGCGCTGAACGCTGCACGACATCGCCGACAGCCATGGGCGGATTTGCTTCGGCAAAAGCCTTGTCCCGCCGCAATGATGATCCGCAAGCTGCCAGTCGTCCCTGGGATAAAGACCGTGACGGCTTTGTATTAAGCGATGGCGCCGGTGTTGTGGTGCTTGAAGAGCTGGAACATGCTAAAGCGCGCGGTGCGAAAATTTATGCAGAATTGGTCGGCTTTGGCATGAGCGGTGACGCTTATCACATGACTACGCCTTCGCCCGGTGGCGAAGGTGCTGCGCGTTGCATGAAAAATGCCCTGCGCGATGCAGGATTAAATGCCGATGCGGTCGATTACATCAATGCGCACGGCACATCAACACCGGCCGGCGATGTCGGCGAAACCCAAGCAATGAAAGCTGCATTGGGCGACCATGCCTATAAGGTTGCAGTCAGCTCGACAAAGTCGATGATCGGCCATTTATTAGGTGCTGCGGGCGGTATTGAAGCGGTATTGACCGCATTAAGCATCAAAAATCAAATTGCTCCGCCAACCATCAATTTGGACAACCAAGATCCGGAATGCGATCTGGATTTTGTGCCGAATATCGCAAGAAACATGAAGATCGATGTAGCCATGTCTAATTCATTCGGCTTCGGCGGCACTAATGGTTCGTTAGTTTTTAAGCGCTATGAGTAATTAGTTTTCAGTTGAAAAACTGAAAACCGTGAATCAAAAAAATGATTCTCATCAATGGTCAAAGCAAGGAACATATCGAAATATCCGATCGCGGATTTCAATACGGCGATGGCTTATTCGAAACTATTCAAGTTAGAGACGGACACGCTGTTTTTCTCGAACGCCATTTGCAACGGTTACGTTTAGGTTGTGAGCGGCTTTACATCCCTTTTCCGGATGAAGAATCACTAAGCTTTGAAGCAGGGGAGCTTTGTCGCCGATCGGCCGACGGCAGGCACTCCGTTCGAGCGGTGCTTAAAGTTATAGTCACGCGCGGCTCAGGGGGGCGAGGCTATCGCCAACCCGACGCCGTTCAACCTACTCGCGTATTAAGTCTCCATCCTTATCCTGATTATCCGGAAATCTACCGGGAGCAGGGCGTTGTTGCCCGTTTTTGCGCTACCCGTTTAGGCTTGAATCCCATCTTGGCAGGTATTAAACACCTGAACCGGCTTGAACAAGTCATGGCCAGAGCCGAATGGAATGACACGGCTATTCAGGAAGGGCTTATGCTCGATGTCAACGAGCATGTTATTGAAGGAACAATGACTAATCTGTTCTACATTAAAAATAACAGCCTTTATACGGCAGCGCTGACACAATCGGGCGTGGCCGGTATTATGCGCGGCATTATAATGAAGCTCTCAGCTGAGCATGGCCTTCCAGTCATTGAGCATGCATTTACCAAAGATGAGTTGTTATCGGCTGATGAAGTATTCGTTTGTAACTCGATTATTGGCATCTGGCCCATCAAACAAATCGAAACTACGCACTTTTCTGTGGGGCCGATAACCAAGGCTATTCAAAGTCAGCTGGACAGACTCATCAATGACGACTGCAAGGATGCAGGAGGTAGAGCAACGCAGGGAGCAGTTGCCGACGACTGCAAGGATGCAGGAGGTAGCGCATCAACCGTAGGCGCTTTAGGAAACGCAGCAGGGGCAGTTGTTGTCGACGACTGCATGGAAGTAAAACAATGCAAGGAGTGTCTGCCGAGGCGCGCAACGATGAAAAATAAAATCATTGGCTTTATCTTGATAATCTTAAGTTGTGCAGGCGGCTGGATGTGGATGGATTACCAGCACGCGTTACATGGCCCTGCGCTGGTCGATAAAACTGTTTATATAGAAATTGAAAAGGGCGACTCGATCGGCCTCATTAGCGACAAGCTTGTCGCCCAGCAACTGGCGGTTAAACCCTTCTGGTTTAAAGTCATCGCCTTTCAGGAAAATGCCCTCAAAAAACTTAAAACAGGGGAGTACGAATTAACGTCCGGCTTGACTGTGCCGCAAATATTAGCGTTATTCGTACAGGGTAAAACCAAGCAGCACGCCATTACTTTTCCCGAAGGCCGGAGCTTTAAGGAAATACTCCATGAAATTGAGAAAAATCCCGATATTGAGCATACTTTAAACGGCGTCGATTTTGGCAGCGTCATGGCCAAATTCAAGTCCGACCTGCCGTCGCCTGAAGGTCTGCTTTTCCCCGACACCTATTTTTTTGAAAAACATACCTCCGATACCTCTTTATTAAAAAGAGCCTACGACAAAATGCAGCAGGTATTGCAGCAGGAATGGCTCAATAAAGCCGAAGGCCTGCCTTTTAAAACGCCTTATGAAGCCCTGATTCTGGCCTCGATTGTAGAAAAAGAAACCGGGGCCGCCGCCGAAAGACCCTTAATAGCCGGCGTGTTTATCCGCAGGCTGGAACAGAATATGTTGCTGCAAACCGATCCTACCGTTATTTACGGGATGGGCGAGAGTTATCAGGGCGATATTAAATTCAAAGATTTAACTACCGCCACACCGTACAACACGTACGTTATTAGCGGCTTGCCGCCAACGCCGATTGCGATGCCGGGGCGCGATGCACTTTATGCCGTCCTGCATCCCGATAAGGGCGACAGTCTTTATTTTGTCGCGCGTGGCGACGGAACGCATGTATTTTCGGCGTCCTTAAAAGACCATAATTTAGCCGTTGACAAATTTCAAAGGAACAAGAAATGATCCGAGGTAAGTTTATTACCCTGGAGGGCTGCGAAGGGGTAGGCAAGACCACCAATATGGTTTTTATAAAAGACTACTTGGAGCAGCATAACATTTCCGTTGTTGTCACGCGTGAACCCGGCGGCACTGAACTTGCCGAGAAAATACGTCAATTACTGCTGAACAGTAAAAGTGAAGCCATTTCAGAACAAGCTGAATTATTGATGATGTTTGCGGCTAGAGCCCAGCATATCAAACACGTTATTGAACCGGCCTTGGCCCAAGGAAAATGGGTGCTGTGCGATCGCTTTACCGATGCTACCTACGCCTATCAGGGCGGCGGCCGCAACATGAAAATCAGCACCATACAATGGTTGGAAAATTTGGTGCAAGGCACATTAAAACCTGATTTAACCCTGTTATTGGATGCGCCGATTGAAGTCGGCATAGCGCGGGTCAGGGAGCGCGGAGCGCTGGATCGTTTTGAATTAGAAAAAACCAGCTTTTTCGAAAATGTCAGGCGGGCTTATCTATTGCAAGCCGAACTATATCCCGAGCGCATCAAACTGATCAAAGCCAACCAACCGTTAATCGATGTGCAAAGAGCCATTACCGATGTCATTCGCACCTTGCTCGGATTGTACGCGCTGAATTGCCCTACGTCCTCTCATGGCATCGGAAAGTGACTGCGCCCAACCGCTTATTACCCTGGCAACAGCATCAGTGGAGACACCTGCGCAGTTATATTGCGCAGCACCGCATTCCTCAAGCGTTACTCATTACCGGGAATAAAGGACTGGGAAAACAGCAACTGGCCAATCAGTTCGCCGTTGCGCTGCTGTGCGCCACACCGCAGGCCAACGGCATGGCTTGCGGCGTTTGCAGCAGCTGTTTGCTGGTTAATGCCGAAACGCATCCCGATTTTATCCGGGTACAGCCCGAGGAACCCGGCAAAGGCATTACCATCGGGCAGATACGCAGCCTGATTACCCGGCTAGCCTTAAAACCGCAGTTTGATACGTATCGCGTTGTTATCATCAATCCGGCGGACAAGATGAATAATGCGGCGGCTAACGCATTCTTAAAATGCCTTGAAGAGCCGAACGAGCGCACCGTCATCATCTTAATTACCGAAAAACCGGCCAAGTTGCCCGCAACCATTATCAGCCGCTGCCAGAAATTGGCCGTAGCGACGCCGGATAAGGAAACTGTAGTGGATTGGCTGGCCAAGACCTTGCAGTGCGATGCCGCAAAGCGCGAGACTTTGTATCACAATGTCTCTTTAGCGCAGGGAGCGCCTTTACTGGCGCTGGATTATGCCAATGACGAGACCTTGACCTTGCGTAATGAAAGTTTCAATGCCTGGATGGCAATCGCAAAACAGCTTAAATCCCCGGTCATTATTGCCGAAGGCTGGCACAAGCTACCGGCATCGCCGTTAATATTCTGGATCACATCCTGGGTTATCGACTTGATTAAGTGTTCATACCACACCAAGGTCGAAAATTTACATAACCCGGACTTGCATGCGCAGCTGCAAGGACTGTCCCAACGGCTAGAATTAAAAGGACTTTATAACCTGTATGATTTATTATTGGCCGGTCGGCAGCGGCTGGACACCCAAATAAACAAGCAGTTATTATTTGAAGAAATTTTAATACAATGGCACGAACTTAACCGGAGTAAATGACCATGGCAGATGCGGGGCCCGGACAAGGCATATTGTCCCTTTCAATTAAAGATAAAAACGCTTTGTACGCAGCCTATATGCCTTTTGTGACTAACGGCGGCTTGTTTATTCCCACCAATCGTGAATATACAATGGGCCAGGAAGTGTTTATGCTGCTCAATTTAATGGAAGAAACCGAACGGCTACCGATAGCCGGAAAAATAATCTGGATAACGCCGCCCGGCTCGGAAGGATACAGAGCCAGCGGCGTTGGCGTACAATTTAGCGATCAGGACGGCGGCGTGTCACGCAACAAAATAGAAAACTATTTGGCCGGTGCTTTAGAGGGTGATCGCTCGACGCATACTATGTAAACAAGACAAAAGGCGAAAGGCTAAGGGCAGATATTGACGCTCAGGTTTTTTCGCCTTTCGCCCTTAGCCTGCCTTTATAAAAAACTTTCATGTTAATAGACTCCCATTGTCACCTGGATCGTATCGATCTGGCGCCCTATCAAAATGATTTTGCCTGTTTCATGCACGAAGCGGCAAACAGCCAAATTGAGCACCTGTTATGTATCGCGATAGATCTGGAAGCCTATCCGGCAATGCTGGCTTTGGCGGCTCCTTATCCGCAAATATCGGTAACCGTAGGCGTGCATCCTAATGTTCAGGGGGGGCTAGATCCCAGTGTCGAAGAACTGATCGCCTTAGGCAGCCCCGACAAAGTCATCGGCATAGGCGAAACCGGGCTGGATTATTTCCGTAGCGAAGGCGATTTAGGCTGGCAACACCAACGGTTCAGAAATCATATTAACGCCGCGAAAGCGTTGCAAAAACCGTTGATTATCCACACCCGCGAAGCCAAGCACGATACTTTACGCATCCTGGAAGAAGAGGGTGCCGGTGAGGTGGGTGGGATTATCCACTGTTTTACCGAAGACTGGGAGTTCGCCAAGGCAGCGTTGGATTTGAATTTTTATATTTCCTTTTCCGGCATCGTCACCTTTAACAGTGCCAAGGACATCCAGGAAGTTGCCAAAAAAGTACCCGCCGACCGCTTCCTTATCGAAACCGACTCGCCCTATTTGGCACCCGTACCCTTCCGCGGCAGACCCAACTATCCAATCTATGTGCGTTACGTTGCGGAAAAACTGGCGGAATTGCGCGGGACGACGATCAATAAAGTTGCAGAGTTATCGACTGAAAACTTTTACAGATTATTCAAGCTTGTACAGCTTTAAATAGTGTAAGTTAAAAGGGGCGATAAATTGGCAATTCCTAAGTCTTTCGAATAAACACAACATTAGGCAAGCCTTCAAAATGAGCGTCGCAAGTGATTAAATCTGCGTCGTATGCCAATGCTGTCGCGTACACAATGGCATCGGCAGTAGCGAGCTTGTATTGGCGGTGCAGTTCCGCAGCTTGTAGTGCAATTTTTGTATCAAGAGTTGCCACCACGCAGTTTTGTGTATAAGCGATAACTTGGTCGGCCTCGGCTTCACCCACTTCACGCGTCAGCCATTTGCAAAGTTCCAGTTGTACTATGGTTGGGACAATACAGTCGGTTGCTTCAGGAAATATCTCTGCAATAGCCTGATTTAATGGGCTGTTGATTAGCCATTCAATCCAAATGGAGGTGTCAACAACGCGCATTAAAATCTATCGTTCCGGTCTCTAAAATCAGATGAATCTGCACCTGTCGCAATGCCTTTTAATTGTTCAAGGCTGGGTATCGGCATCATTAACATGCCTTTGCCTTTTGGGATAAAAACAAATTGTTGGCCGGATTGCCAATGCTGCTCTTCACGCACGGATTTAGGGATTGAAATTTGATATTTGCTTGAAAGTGTTGCAATTGCAGTCATTTTCATACTCCTATTTTATCGATACTAATTTGGTAAAAGTGTAGCAAAATCTTATCTTACAAGCCAGTTTGGAAATTGGGAACTAGCCAAATGTTATATTGCAAGACCTGACCCCGTATTTCTCGTTTTGAAAGACCTGACCCCGTTTTTTGCTCCGATGTTGTTAAATTAACGTTGAATAATAATGTTATAGATACATTAGGTAACAAAGATACGTTCTGCGGACTTTTACTCAAAGTAGTTTCCGTATTCAAAACTGGGATGTGTACCTTTGTTAACACGGTTATCTATATATCATGTACAAAATTAAGCACACTTGCCGGAGTGGAGCGGCGGTATTTTATGATATATACAGTTGTTCCACGTCATGAACAGTTTTATTGCCGAAATCTAAGTGTTCTTGAATGTCTGTTGGAATTGAATCCCGTTCTTTATAATATGCGTAGATGGAATTTCTAAGGCCAGAAAATACTGTAGCCGTTATTGTTTCGTGCCCAAACAAATTTATCGCTTCGTCGATGTCATTTTTTTTGAATATCCCAATATATGACTTCTCCCAGGAAGCAATTTGGTCGAAAAATACAAAAAGTTCGATGAACAAAGAATCTGGCTTTAGGCTAGTTGATAGTTTTCGATCTCGACCTTTGAACTCTTGATAGGTGTCATCACGATACATTTCTAGGAGTATTGCATTCTGAGAAAGCAACTTCCATATCTGTCGGCTTCTCGGCAATAAGCCTATATAATTCTGTGTACTTCCGTTTTTTGAATCACGTATTTCAATTTCTATAAGCTTCAATTCTCTCATTCGTTCAATGACATTTTTGAACACGGTGTCGAATCCTTGTATACAGAAAAGCCGATTAAAACAATTTCTTATTTCTTCCGTGTTTGCCGTTTGATCAAGATATTCGTTTTCCCTGTTTAGTACGATCATGTAACGTATAAGAAATAGGCATAGCAAGTCATAGTTTGGTTCTGGCTTATTAAAAAACACGTTGACCAAACAAGTGCCTTCGACTGGATAAACCTTTCCGTTGCGCATTCCGAGTGTCCTATATACGGATGCGGGTGTAATTGAGAATTTACCTTCTTCTACTCTGAATGCTGGTGCTGGATCCTCATCACGTTGGAGCCACGTTCTATTCGTAATGAGGTATTGGAATTCAACCAGAGATCTACGAATATTGTTGTTGAAAAGAGCCAAAATTCCATAGCCGTACTGATCTGAAATTGATTCAACTATATAAATTAATGATTCGTAAGCTTTATTCCAGGAATCAATATTTTTGATATGCGTTAATCCAATATTTTGGGTTGCGTAGTTGAGTCGTTCCTTAAATAGTTCACTAAGCGGAATAGGCTTTTTAATAATTATTGCTCTGCCCATTGAAAACGCGCTTATGGCTTGATTCTTACGTACTAATTTTTCTGTGATAGGTCTAACTGAGAATAGTAATCCTACCGTATAACTTTTGTCTTCCGCATTCGTTAAACACTTAAATGTTCTACACATGTGCTCAATAATTAGCTCTTGTAGCTCGTGCCGTTCAGATTCCATATCATCAACGACAATTAATACCCTCGGCAAATTTGCAGCTTGAATATGAAACTTAAAGAACTCCAATGTATATGCGAAATAATCGTTTTCTCTTAGACGATCCATTATTTCTCTCGCACTCTCATTCAGGTGGGCAGCACCTCTTAATGGTACATCGGGACAATGAGTATTCATAAAGTTTAACAATTCCAAATCATTAGCAGAAATTTCATGCTTCTTAGCTAAAGTTGAGGAAGCAGACATCAGCGTAGCACCTAATTTTCTGTCGAGCTCATTAATTTCAATGTTTCTATTATCAAATGAAAGTGGTATTACCAGCCGATCTTTGTCAAAGACTGGCTTACGAGTCGTCTTATATTGGTTGAGAAGTAATGTGCTTTTACCAATTCCTGTTCGTCCTATAAGAAATTGAACTGTATCGACTGGTGAGCTTGAAAATATTTCTAACCTGTCTTCTATTTGCGTATTCTTTACATAGCAGCTAGTTTCGCCGAGAGTCCTAGGTCCGTCACCTTGAAGAAGAAAGTCAAATTCACGGTTAAAGCGACGATAGAGATCGTTGTATTCCCAATGTGAGTGCTCACTCGCACTTCTATACTGGTTAGGGCGTATTCTCATTAGTTTAAACCCCGATTGTTCGTTGGAGAGCTATTACTGTTGGGACGACGACAGCGACTGAACGTAGAATTTCTATAGCTATAAGATGCCTAAGGCTGGAATAACGTACAGCTTCCTGATGGGATATACCTGATTGCTTTGGAAGGGAGACTTTACAATTTTCATAGCATGACAATGGTCTATCTAGACTATTTATATCCAGTCCGCGAGGATGGACACAACTTATGTGTTCAGTAGCATTGGTATCACTGTGTTTATGAGCAACAAAAAAATGACACTGCGCTGCATGCGTGAAGCGACTACGTCTTTTTATACTCATAGCATCGCCGATGCTTTGAATAGAAACCAATAGCGACGCTCCGCATAATACAAACATTAACACTACTAATATCACATTCGCCTTCCTTTATGTCATCTATGATGGCTTTCATTTCAAATGGTTAAAAACCAATGCAAGTTTTCCTGTTTTTTGAGAAACACGGCGCTAACGTTACGGTAAGGGGCGCGCCGCTCACTGAGCGTGAACGAAGCCGCCGAACCTTGGTAAAAAACAAAATTTCGAAACCGCCAACGGACGGCGCGTCCCTTTGACCGACTTGTTAGGCTTCTTCTTTGTCGCTGTCATTTTTAATCATCACGCCACTATGAAGATTGAAATCTAAAGGCAATTTTGCACTATTAGGAAGATCTAGCAGTTTAAAAATTACATCTGGATTTCTTTCGACTTCAGATTCATATCTGCCAGCAATAAAGTTACCTAGCTTAGCGGCTTTGTCATGTTCTCTGCTTTCAATGTATGTATTGAATTTGGTCACTAGCTTATCAAACGCAATCTGTCTCTCTTCGAGCTCCTCTATCTCCTTCAATTCTTTAATAATCTTAGCATTATGAAGTGCATAATATAAATTACAACCTAGAGAGGATAGAAAGGTGGTTAGAACACTTGCCGAAAGAAATAAGAACTCGCTGGAAGATGCACCTAGAAACTTGATAACCCCACCCCATGCGTTTACTTCTAAATATTGGACGTTTGATAGCACTGCAATCAAGATCGTAGGAGCACCCACAACAACAAAAAGAGGAGCAATAAGCGATCTAATTAATTTTGATTTAACCCTTTCAAAGTAATCTTTTGAGCCAAATATTTTGCTTTTTATGGCATCAAATACAAACTCACCGATCATCATCGCCCCCCAATTCTTTTAGGCGACTTCTATACGCTTCTTCAACTGATTGAATAAGAGCACATCTAATCCGGATTAGAAATCTAAGGCAAAAAGCAGACATAATTATTACTAAGGCCATAAAAAACACCATACAAATGAGCAATAGCTTCTCCGAATCTCTTTGCCTATAACTTGAAATTTCATTGGATATTTCAAATATGGCAATACCATACTGCAGAGCTATTGAAGCTAATATGTATAGCCCTACCAGAACCACTATTGAAATAGCAACCGATATACCTATATATATGTGATTAATAAATGAATGATGATGGTCAGAGTCAATGTGTTGAAAGTGTGCCAATTTTCTCTTTACAAGAGGGTTTAATTGACCTGAGCCTTTCTCGTTAAATGATGTTGATTCCATATTTATTCTTAACTTTTAGCTGTAGCTACTCTCATACGCCTAACGTAGAGCTAAGCCGACCGCGGAAGCGGGTCGGCTTGAGCGGATTGTTAGCTGTTAAAGTTTGGAAGCATCATCTTTAGTTCCAGCAGGACAGTTTCCATCTATGCCTGGACGATCCACTTCTAAAGTGGCAACCTGAATTTTTCCATCACGTTTTTCCCAGCAGATCCGAGCGTATTCATAAGCAAATATGGTGCCGTCCGATAGTTTTGCAATTGATTCTCCAGATGATTCAACTTTGACAGAAACTTCAGGGCTTCCAATCTGTGGGTTTTTGATTTTCAAAGTTAAATTTCCAGACTTGCTAGTTTTTTTAGATGATTCCCGGTTAAAAACAGTAGCTATACTTGTTATGATTCGAGGATTATCATAACGTTTGAGCAAATCTAAATTTGCCTGATTTTGAGGCGAATTTATTTCTGTTATAAAATTATTTACATCAAAAAGCGTGAAAACAGAAAAATTGCCTGTTACTTTTGATTCGCCTGTTCCACTTCCGCTAACGCTTCCTTCCGCCAATTCTATACCAGCCTTCGCAGCAGCCTCCCATGCAGCTTTACCGGTTTGCTCATTAAATGCTTCTGTAACATGACGCGCTGTTATTTCGCGTTCTAAATATGGTAAAAATTTAGGATCAAAAGAATTTACACCGCCACTTCTTTTTACTCCAGCATACAGAAAATCTGTTCTAATTGCCCCAGACTTTCGAAATTTAGTTCCTTGTATTACGAGATAATTATTAGTGTCTAAGGCATCAGAATTAACAAGCCAACAACCATTAAGACCAAGAACTAAAACAGTTGCATATACAGCGATGTAAAGTTTTTTCATTAGGAACTCCAAATTTAAATGACTTTCAACGAACGATGGTGGTTTGGTTTTTACAGCTAACGTTAAGTAGACACCTTTTTAGGTGTATATTAAATTTCAATCGCAGGTGTATAACGCAACTCCTGAGAACCGTTAGGCAAGATACTATATATGTTGAAGCATTGATAGCAACCTTTTTACGCAAATAAAAATACACCTCCGAAACTTTCTTATTCCGGGATTAACCAACAACCCGACCAATCAATTCCCCCAACTTAACCGCCTTCCCCGCCTTAAACTCGGCATCCCACTCCGCCTTATCCTTGCCGAACAAAACAATAATCGTAGAGCCCATATTAAACCGTCCCATTTCTTCGCCGATGTTCAACGTAGGGGCATCATCGCCATACTGCCAGCTTTGCACTTCGGTAATGCTCGGCGGCGTGACCACGCCGTGCCAGACGGTTTCAACGCTGGACACGAAGATTGCGCCGACCAGTATCAAGGCCATCGGGCCGATTTCGGTGTCGAATATCGCCGCGACGCGCTCGTTCCTGGCAAACAATCCCGGAACGGAATTGGTGGTTGCTGTGTTTACACTGAACAAACGGCCGGGAATATGCACCATTTCCCTTAAGGTGCCGGTCAGCGGCATGTGCAGGCGATGATAGTCTTTAGGCGACAAATAAATGGTTGTAAATATGCCGTTGTTAAACGGTTCGGCGCGGGCTGCATCGCCGCCCAGCAAGTCGGTCGCGGTGAAGCTTTTGCCTTTGGCCTGGAAGATTTGGCCTCCTGAAATATCTCCGGCCTGGCTGACTGCGCCGTCGGCAGGGCAGGCGATTGCGTTTCGTTCGCTGCTGAACGGTCTAACGCCGGGTTTTAGTTCGCGGGTGAAAAAGTGGTTAAAGCTAAGGTAGGCATTAATGTCCTGCTCCAGCGCTTCATCCATGTTGACGCCGTAATGCTTGATAATCTGCTTGATAAACAGGTTTTTCCAGGTTTTGTTTTCGCAGTGGGTCAGTTTGCTCATCATCGCGGACAGCGCATGATGAGGCAATACGTATTGGGGCAGGGTGGTCAGGGCTTCTTTAAAGTTCATGGTCGGTAATTGTCGGGTGTTTTGCCGCTTAAGAAATACGCGAAGGCGATGATTTCCGCGACGGCAACATAGAGTTCATTGGGGATTTCATCGCCTAACGGAATTTGAGCCAGAATTCTTGCCAGTTCCGGCTCGGTTTGCAGCGGAATTCCGTGATGTTCGGCAATGGCTAAGATTTGTTCCGCGGTAAGGCCCGAGCCTTTGGCGGTTACCTTGGGCGCATTTTTGCCGTCGTATTTTAACGCGACGGCAATGTCCGAGGTGTAGTAGGTCTTAGCCATGATGATCTAGGTGATTACCGCGAAAAGAACAGTATCCACGAAAATCACGAAAGGCACGAAAAATACAATATGTTCGCGTTTTTTGTGTTTTTCGTGGACGATGCTTTTTGGCGGACTCATTATTAAATCATTTAAGGCAGCGTAACCGGTTCCGGCGCTTGCCAATCGGGATTTTTATGTTCCACGACAACGGTGGTGTAGATGCCGCCGCGCACGTTAAATTCAGCGCGGATACGCATGAAGTTAGGCGCTATGGCTTTTACGAGGTCGTCGAGGATTTCATTGGTGACCGCTTCATGGAATGCGCCTTGGTCGCGGAATGCCCACATATACAGTTTAAGCGCCTTGAGTTCCACGCACAGCGCTGCCGGTATGTATTCGATCTGGATGGTGGCAAAATCCGGTTGGCCTGTTTTTGGACACAGGCAGGTGAACTCAGGCACGTCAATGCGGATCGTATAATCACGGCCTGGTTTTGGGTTGTCGAAAGTTTCCAGGTCTTTGCTTGGTCGTGTTGTCATTTTCAGCTTATATAAGAGAGGGTATGTAAAAAAAGTCGAAACTCGGTAATAATACTCGATTATTTTAATTCAACTGTTGGGATATTCATACCAGTACTATGAAACTGGAAAAAATCAAACTTTCGGGTTTCAAATCCTTTGTTGATCAAACGGTCATTCCAATCAGCGGTAACTTAACCGCCATCGTCGGGCCTAACGGCTGCGGCAAATCCAATATTATCGATGCGGTGCGCTGGGTGATGGGCGAAAGCTCCGCCAAGCATTTGCGCGGCGGCAGTATGGCCGATGTGATTTTTAACGGTTCGTCGGGACGCAAACCGGTCAGCACGGCTTCGGTCGAGCTGGTTTTTAACAACACCGACAGCAAGCTGGGCGGCGAATATTCGCAATACGATACCATCGCGATCAAACGCCAGGTCAGTCGCGACGGCACCTCGGTGTTCATGCTGAACGGCTCGCGTTGCCGCCGTAAGGACATCACCGACATCTTTTTGGGCACGGGGCTGGGCTCGAGAAGTTATGCGATCATCGAGCAGGGCACTATTTCCCGCATGGTCGAAGCCAAGCCGGATGATTTAAGGGTTCATATCGAGGAAGCGGCGGGCGTGTCCAAATACAAGGAACGCCGCAGCGAGACCGAAACCCGGATGAAGCACACCCGCGAGAATTTGGAGCGTCTCGACGATTTGCGCGACGAAGTTGAAAAGCAAATCAAGCATCTGCAAAAGCAAGCCGAAAAGGCCGAAAAGTATACCGAGCTTAAAAAGCAGGAGCGCCAATTCCGGCTGGAACTGCTGGCGATGCGTTGGAATACCTATCATCAAGCCGCGAAACAGTTGGATGAAAAATTGCAGGCAGTGGCTCACGAGCATAACCGCTTGTTTGTAGAGCTGCGTGACATCGATAACAGTATCGAAGCCAAGCGCGCCGAGCATAAGACCCAGCAACAGCAGACCAACAGCTCTCAGGGCGCTTATTACCAGATTGTCGCTGAAGTCAGCGGCCTTGAGCAGACTATCAAGCACAGCGAAAGCAGCCGCGAACAAACCACCGTCGAAATTAATCGCTTGCGCCAGCAGGCCGACCGGTCGTTAGCGGAACTCGAAGCCGATGTGCAACAGTTGGAAGAAATTAAAGCCGCTTTGTTTGAAGCGGAAGAAGCGTTGATTGTCGCCGAGGAAAGGCAGGAAGATGTTTTATACAGTCAGCAGGAAGTGCAGCAGCAAAAAAGCGCGTGGCAGGAGCAATGGGAAACGTATCGGACGACCAGCTCAAGCTATAAAGAACAGGCCGAGGTGCAGCGGGTAAAAACCGTGCAGTTGGAAAACCAGAATCGCCAGTTGCAAATTCGTCTGGATAAGTTGCACGGCGAGCGCAGCGAGCTGGAATCCAATGACTTGCAAAGCGAGATCGAATCGCTGGATACCGGCATCGAAATCATTGAAACGCAGCGCGCCGATCTTCATCAGCAGCTTGAAGATTTGCATCAGCAGATACGCGAGCAGCGGCAACAGATCAAGCACTATCATGACGGGCTGCATACGCACCGCTCGGAAATGCAAAGCGTCAAAGGCAAAATTACCTCGCTGGAATTATTACAGCAGCATGCGATGGGCAAAGATAACAAGCACCTGAGCGCATGGCTTGCGTCCGTGGATCTGGCCGAAAACCGCCGTCTTGCCGAGTTTCTGGACGTGCAGCCGGGCTGGGATAAGGCGGTTGAAACGGTGTTGGGCAGTTACCTTGAGGCGATTTGCATAGACAGCGCCGATCAGGTTATTCCGGGTTTGCAGCGGTTGACCGACGAGTCGTTAATGCTGATTGAGACCCAATCTGTGGGGGCGACTTCAGTCGCCGAGCCGGTAGAATGGGCGACTGAAGTCGCCCCCACAAACTTGCTGGATAAGGTAAAGGCGCCGTGGGATTTGAGCAACCTACTGTCCGGTGTTTACTGCGTCGATGATGCCGAAACGGCGAGAACTTTATCGGCCCAATTAAAACCGCATGAATCGGTAATCACCCCCGACGGCACCTGGTTCGGTTCCGGCTGGATAAAAATAATTCGCGCCAAGGACAGTAAAACCGGCGTGTTGCAACGCGAAAAAGAATTGCGCCTGTTAAAGCAGCGTCAGGAAGAGTTGCATGTTGAAATCGAAGCGTTTGAAGACCAGCTGGAAACTGCCGAAACCGGCTTGAAAGATGCGGAAGTCACGCGCGAATCGATTCAGCAACAGGACAATAGCCTGGGCAGCGAGCTGTCGGTAAAAAGCGCCGAATTCAGCGCGCATTCGGCCCGGCTGGAACATCAGCAACGCCGTTTGGAGCAGGTCTGTAACGATATTGATGAGTTAAGCCGCGAGACCGCCGATCATGCCGAGACTATCGCCGAATACCAGCTGTTGTTGGAACAGGCCGAGCAGAGCATGGAACAGCAAGAGCAAAACAAGCACAGTCTGGAGGCGTTAAACCAGGAGCTGCAATCCGAGCAACAGCGTGTCGACCAATCCGCCAATGAAGCCAGACAGCAGGTTTACAGCATCAAGTCACAGATCGAATCTCTACATTCTTCCGAAACCTTGACCGGCAAACAGCTGGAGCGCTTGCAGTTGCAGCATCAGCAGTCGCTTGAACGCATCGCCGAGCTGGAGCTTAACCTGCACCAAACGCTGACCCCGATGGACGAGGAAAAAAAGCAGCTGGAGCAGATGGTCGCGGACAAGGAACAACTGGAGACGCGTTTGAAGACACAACGCCGGCTTCAGGAAGACCTCGAAGCGGAAATAACCCGCTTATCCGAGGAACACATCCGGGTGCAGCGAGCCTTGGAAAAGCAAAAAGAAGCGTTGGATACGATTCGTTTTGAATTGCAGGAAAGTAAGGTACGCCAGCAAACCGTCAACGAGCAGCTTAAAGAAATCGATGCCGATGTCGAGCAAGTATTGCAAAGCTTGCCGGAACAGGCCGAAGAAAACAGCTGGAAAAGGACGGTCGACGACTTATTGGCTCAAATCGAAAGATTAGGTACCATTAATTTGACCGCCATTGAGGAATACAAGGCGCAGTCCGAGCGGATGAGTTTTCTTAACGAGCAACATGCCGATTTAATAGAGGCGTTGCAGACGCTGGATCAGGCGATCAGCAAGATCGATAAAGAAAGTCGGCTGCGCTTTAAAGAAACATTCGATAAAATAAACACCGGGTTGCAGGAAAAGTTCCCCAAACTATTCGGGGGCGGTCATGCCTATCTGGAATTGACTGAACAAGATGAGCTGGAATCGGGCGTAAACATTATTGCCAGACCTCCCGGTAAGAAGAATAGCTCCATTCATTTGTTGTCGGGTGGAGAGAAAGCATTAACGGCGGTCGCCTTGGTGTTCTCGATTTTCGAACTTAATCCGGCGCCTTTTTGTTTGCTGGACGAAGTCGATGCGCCGCTGGACGATGCTAATGTTGGGCGGTTTTCAAAGATGGTTGAAGAGATGTCTGCATCTGTGCAGTTTTTGTACATATCCCACAACAAAGTGACGATGGAAATTGCAAAACAGCTGGCAGGTGTTACTATGAAAGAGCCGGGCGTGTCCCGGATGGTCGCAGTTGATATTGAAGAAGCAGTGAGTCTGGCGGAAATATAATGGATAAAGAAATCTTAAGAATTGTAATTATTGCGACCGGTATGGTTGTCGTTATCGGCATGTTGGTCTGGGCTTATATAAAAGATAAAAAAGCACGGGAAGACCTGGAGTTTTACGATGACGCTGACGATCAGCCGTTGACGTCGGATCCCCTCATGGGGACGGAAGACGACTTCGATATTGCTCCGCTGACGGCTAAAGGTAACCACGCGCATGACAAATCGGATCGATATTATGATGAAGATGAAGAAGACGATGATTATTATGAACAGGATGACGACTTAGAACCGCCGCCACGCGCCGCCGCGCCGGCTATTATTCAGTTCAGCATTATCACTAAGGCGGACGAAGATTTTAACGGCGCCGATTTGGTTGACGCCTTTAAATCGGTCGGCCTTGAATACGGCAGTTTGAAAATATTCGAACGCCTGGATGCTAATCGGCTGGTCGATTTTGGCGTGGCCTGCATTGTAGAACCGGGCACCTTCCCGGATAAAGATATAGAAAACTTTTACTGCCCCGGCATCGTGTTCTTTATGCAGCCCGAAGCGTTGGATGATGCACCGGCCGTTTTTGACGACTATATAGAAACTATCAACCTGCTGGCCGCTAAATTGGACGGCGTGGTGCTTGATCACAGAAGACAGCCGTTGACTGAGGCGACCGTTCAGGCTATTCGGCAGAGTTTGTAAGGACTCTATCAATAATAACTTCCGCTTAGGGTTCCCACGCTCTGCGTGGTAACCCAGTCAGGGACGCTCCGGCGTCCCGAACCGCAGAGCGGTTCAAGCTGCATTCCCACGCAGAGCGTGGGAACGATGAATAATAACTTCCGCTTAGGGTTTCCCACGCTTTGCGTGGTAACCCAGATCGCGAAGCTTTAGCTTCGCGAGACTGGAAGCTAGAGCTTCCAGTACTGAATTCCCAAGCTGGAGCTTGGGAACTAGCGCATTCTTCAACGCAATCCTTAATTTTCGTCCAGATTATTCACGATGCCATCTCTCAGCAATACGCAGTTAGCGCTTTTAAAACAAGCCGACCTCGAATCAACCCAGTTATCCCCTGAACTGATTGCTCAAATCGCAGCTCAGGCCAATCCAAAAGACCTGACCGACGAGCAGCTGCTTGAGTTTTTGCAAGTCTGTAACGCGTTGTATCGAGGCGGCGAACCCTTTATTTCCGATGCGGATTACGACTTTGTTTTTCTGGCCGAACTGCAAAAACGCCATCCGCACCATCCCTATTTAGAGACCGTCGAACCGGAAGCCGGTTTTGTCGGCAAGACCGTTGCGTTGCCGGAGCCTATGCTCTCGACCGAAAAAACCTATAGCCAAAGCGGTATCGAAAAATGGCTGTCCCGGCTGGAAAAAGCCGCCGAAGACTGCGGCGTGGAGTTTTCGACGCTGATGATCCGCGCCACGCCCAAGCTGGACGGCTATGCGGCTTACGATGACGGAAAGATGCTGTACACGCGAGGCGATGGCCGCAAAGGCACCGACATCAGCCGGGTTTTCGAGCGCGGCTTGATCGTCGGCGGCAATGGTAAGCGAGGGCAGGGCGCAGGCGAAATTGTGGTCAGCCAGACTTATTTCAACACGTATCTGGCCGAGTATTTTGAAAATTCCAGGAACTTCCAGGCCAGCATCATCAAAGAAAAAGACCTGGAACAACACGCTTTGGAAGCCATACAAAACCATGCAGCGGTATTTTTTCCATTCGCCCAGCTGCCCGACTGGCAAGGCACGGCAGCCGAAGTGCCGGTCGATTTCGATAAGGTTATCGAAAAAGTGTACTCACTGGTCGATTACGATGTCGACGGCGTTGTTTTCGAACTGGTCGGCAATGAACAGATAAAAAAATACCTTGGCGCAACCCGGCACCACCACCGCTGGCAGATTGCTTATAAAAGTAATATCGAAACCGCCGAAGTTGTGGTGCTTAAAGTCACCCCGCAAACCTCCCGTTCCGGCCGGGTTAATCCGGTTGCCGAGCTGACGCCGACCAAACTCAGCGGCGCGGTGATTTCGAGAGCAACGGCGCATCATTACGGCATGGTCAAAGAACTGGGTATCGGTGAGGGAACGCTGATCGAGTTAACGCGCTCGGGCTTGGTGATACCCAAGATAGAGCGGGTCATTATTCCGAAAGAGCCGCAGATTCCCGAGCATTGTCCCAGTTGCGGCAGCGAACTGGTTTGGGACAGCGATTACCTGTATTGCCTGAACACCACCCAATGCCCCGCGCAAATTGAAAACACCATCGAGCATTTTTTCAGGACTTTGGCGAATGTCGACGGTTTCGGCCAAAAAACCGTCGAAAAGCTTCACGCCTTCGGCATCAACTCGGTTTATGCCGTTTATCGGCTGGACATGAAGCAATTGCAGGACATGGGCTTTGGCGACAAGACCGCGCAAAACCTGCTGGATCAGTTGCAACGCAGCCGAACCGAAGCCATAGAAGATTGGCGCTTTCTGGGCGCTTTCGGCATTCACCGGATGGGGCTGGGTAACTGCGAACGCCTGCTGCAACATCATCATTTGCTGGATATTTTCAATTTGACTGTTGAAGACGTGATCAATATCGAAGGTTTTGCCGATAAAACCGGCGCCGCCGTGGTCGAATGTCTGGCAAAAATCAAAGCCGATTTTATGCAAATCTACCAGCTGGGTTTTAATTTAGTTCAAACGCCGCTAAGCGCCGAGCAGCAGCAAAATATCAGCCCGATTTCCGGCAAAACCATAGTCTTTACCGGCACGATGGTTCACGGCAAACGCGATGACATGAGCAAGGAAGCCAAACGCTTGGGTGCAAAAGTGGGCGCGTCAGTCACAGGGAAGACCGATTTTCTGGTCGCCGGGTCTGATGTGGGAGCGGCAAAAATAGCTGCGGCCACCGAAAAGGGGGTGCAGGTTATTAGTGAAGAGGAATATTTGGGGTTGTTGCGTAGGCCGGAATAAGGCCACCCAAGCGTAGCGCGTGGTGGCGTTTCCGGCGAGTTCCGGTGGTGTTTGCCGGAAACGCCAGTTTTCGCTATCGCTCAAACTGACTTATTCCGGCCTACAGGACTGATGTGGGGGGCGGCAAAAATAGCTGCCTCTAATTAGATGACTTTCCTGAAAAATATACGACAAAATAGATTTTTTATACGAGAATCGATGTCCTATATATTATGTTAGGTGCCTGAAATGCCACTCTGCCGTCTCTGCAATCAAGATCAAGAACTCATCGAGTCCCATATAGTGCCGAAGTTTCTCTACAAAGAGCTCCTCAAGAACCGTCAAATAATAGGTGTTACTGGTGTCGGTGGACGGGGTTGGAAGACTGTACAGGATGGCGCGAAGGAGCATCTACTTTGCGAATGCTGTGAACAGCATCTCAACAAGTACTTCGAAACCCCGTTCAAAAAGTACTGGGTCGACACTCTTCCTTTGCCGGACCCTTGGGCTGACGACAATGCCCGCTGGTTAACGGTTGACTACAAGACATTCAAGCTTTTCCATTTGAGTGTTTTGTACCGCGCTAGCATAAGTACGCTTCCAATGTTTGAATCAGTGAGCCTTGGACGTCATGAAGAGAGGATTCGTCAGCTATTGCTCAATAATGATCCGGGCGAGGACTACCAGTATCCACTTGCCGGCTACGCTGTGGTGCATCACAAGACTCGACATTTAGTCCAGATGGTTTCTCAGCCCCAAGCAGTTCCCTTTGGTGGTCGGCGATGCTACGGCATAATGTACGGCGGCGTTGAATGGTGGATATGTGTTGCGTCGGACCGGAATCGCGAGTTCGAGCAGTTTGCGCTCAAGAGCGACGGAAAGATGTGCCTCTCGGTATTTCCATGGAATGAGATCGCCGCTGTGCAAAAGGCAAGCCAAGCTCTTCGGCGTGCAGACGCCTAACCCATCAACACTTTATCGTTCCCACGCTCCGGCGTGGGAATGCAGTAGTAGACGCTCCAGCGTCCCGGACCTTGTGCGGGTCGAGGTGTTTTCTGCTGGCGGTATTTCGCAACGCTGGAGCGTTACGAACTAAATTCCCACGCCGGAGAGGCTGTGAAAGTATTCGTTTTTAGAAAAAATTAAAGAATTCACCACGAAGACACGAAGGACACGAAGAAAAACAATCGTTTTAATTCAATACATTGAAAACTTCGTGTTCTTCGTGCCTTCGTGGTAAAAAATGTTTTTAGCCTAATTTGGATAATACTTTCACAGTCTCCGGAGCGTGGGAACTATGTAAACCCTAAGTAGATTGCCGGAAAAGCTTCCGACCCTTACCGGCATCTATGTAGGCAACACCGGTTTCCCGCCTGCAAAGGCCTGAAAAATTAAGTTTCGAGTATCCGTAATTGCGGCACCGCACTGGGTTTGCCAAATAAATAGCCTTGCATCTTACTGATACCTTGCGCCATTAAATAATCACGTTCAGCTTCCGTTTCTACGCCTTCGGCCAGCACCTCAATATTATTGGTTTTGGCAATAGTGATCAAAGCCTCCACAATAGACTGTTTAATGGGTAATCGATCAATATCTTGTATTAAGGCTCGGTCGATTTTGATCAAATCAGGCAATAACTCGGCGAGCATATTTAATCCGGCATAACCGGAACCTACATCGTCCAATGCTGTTTTAAAGCCTTTTTTGCGATAAAAATCCAAAATGGATTTTAAATGTCCAAAATCTTTTACATTTTCTGTTTCTACGACTTCAAACATAATACGTGCAGGATCAATACCCAGATTTTTCGCCCAAGCTACCGTGTCGCGCAAACACATTTCGGGGTTGTAAATGGCTGTAGGTAAAAAATTAATGGAAATACGACCTTGCAACTGCGAGGCAACTGCTTGATGCAATGCCATTTCTCGCGCTAAGCGATCCAGATTAAACAACAAATCGGCATTTTTGGCTTGCTCTAACAAGGCTTCCGGGCCAATTATCGAACCATCGGCACGCAAGCCGCGCATTAAACACTCATAACCGTAAATTTCGCCTTTAAGTACATCCACCAGCGGTTGAAATACTATCTGCAAAGCGCGATTATCCAATACATATATCAAATCACTGGCAGCCAGCAATCCACCCCAACGGCTCAAAGGTTTTAATTTATTGAGCAAAGAGAAACTGATCTGTTCTCCCGGTTGCAAAATAACGGCATTAATAGAGGCCATTTCCTGTTCGGAAAAACATTGATGTGCGCAGAGTTGACGTATTAAAAGGGTTATATCGCTGGTAACAACCGTTAACAGTTCGTCAATCTGTTCTGCGATATGATCGAACTCCTCAAGAACCATGACAAAATTTTCTCTGAACATTTCATCTGGAAAAGTAAACATAATCTTACCTGGCCCGGAAGGAATGTCAGGTAATTGGTGACATTTACATGGCATAAAACGCCTCGTTATATTTGTTTGTGAGTTTTGTTATGCTGACAAATAATTTAAAAATCAACCCGCCGCGGAGGGTGTCATTAAATTCGTATTCGAGTCCATTATAAGTGTTAATTCCTGTATCGATGTGCTTTTATAAGCAGCAATTCTCATTTTGAAAGACGAGTGGAGCATAAGGTCTAAAAACCTAAATATTGTTCTTTCAACATGGAGATTAACTATTGTTTTTTCGATTTTAAAAGTGTTTTATCGTTTCCACGCCGGTGCGTGGGAACGATGTAATCTACGCGGCTGTTATATCTATGCTTAACTTCTACACCGAACTGAAACCTTTCACCGATTTCATCGACTTCACCCGCCCCGAGCTTTATCGGCAAGCCCCCGGCGAGTGGCTGGTGGTGATCAGCGATGTGCGCGGCTCGACTGACGCCATCAAGGCCGGTCATTACAAATGGGTCAATATGGCGGGCGCGACGACCATAGTCGCATTGGCCAATATTTTGGGCGCCACCGATTTTCCGTTTGTGTTCGGCGGCGATGGCGCCACTGCGTTGGTGCCGGGCGAACGACGAGTCGAGATCGAGCGCGTGCTCAGCGCCGCTCGCGCCCATGCCTTCGAGGCGTTCGGACTCAAACTGGTCACCGGCTTGATTGAACATAGCGAACTTATCGCGGCCGGGACTCCGATCAGCGTTGCTCGTTTTATGTTGCCCGGCGGCCCCTCAATCGCCTTTTTTAGCGGCGAAGGACTCTCATCGGCAGAAAAGTGGGTTAAGTCCGGGCGCGGCGTTATTGCCGAGCACGTATATAACGATCAGGCCGATGCTATCAAAGGGCTTTCCTGTCGCTGGGCGCCGCTAAAGAGCGCGCGCGGCGCTATGCTGTCGATTCTCGTGCGTCCGTGCGAGAAGGGCGAACAGGCGCTGGCGACCTTGCATCGGCTGCTTGTCGAAATCGAAAAGATAGCCGATCTCGAAGCGCCCGAGGCCAATCCGATCAAGATACGCCGGCTTAGCGCCGAACGCATCTGGCGGGCGGCGCGGGCTGAGGCGCGTATCCAAGGACAGCGTTATTTTTTTCTCGCTATTTGCAAAATCGCTGCTGAAATGATTCTGGTGCGCATCCTTCGTTTGCTGAAATTCAAGTTTGCGAATATAGACATCCACACATATATAGATTCGTTGCCGGCTCATTCCGATTTCAGGAAATTTGATGAAACGCTACGCATGGTCATTGACTGCTCAGCTGAGATGCAGAAGGCTATACGTGTTTTACTCGAACGCGAGCGCGCCGCCGGAACGATTTACTTTGGGTTGCATGCTTCGCCCACTGCGCTAATGACCTGTTTTCTGAGGCGACTTGAAGAGGGTGGGCATGTGCATTTCGTCGACGGTAACGATGGCGGCTACGCGATGGCCGCTGTAGAACTTAAGGCGCAGATTGCCGGCAAATTCTGACGAGTTACGGTGGATTTGTTTTTTATCGCTTTTTAACAGTATTCGCAATCGAATACTTCACGATACTCAGGATGCAGCCTTTTTTTGTTCATTGCGGTTGAATCACAGATTGCGTCATTGTTGTCACCGATGGCACTCAGCTTCAGTCAAGGCATATCCCTTTTAGGGCGCTTGGAAATTCTATCTGACTGATGGCGTGTGGCTATTGCCATCAGAACTCTGATCTTAGCCCACCAGGGAAAACGACTCCCTGTCGGGCTTGTTTTCCCGGTGTTTTTTAATGACAATACAAGGTAATCAACATGAACTCTGTAATAAAACAGACTGATCTACCGGAGAACATTGCCATGGCCCAATCTCATCAACCTGAAAGTGCTTTCT